>OJMP01000167.1_pt1 | contig 66250 bp, 62 predicted proteins | sample 1597311 | NCBI WGS metagenome assembly OJMP01 (sample SAMEA2452134, study PRJEB22498) | human gut metagenome | biome: human feces; feature: human gut; material: feces | place: Australia | collected 2012 | reverse complement strand
TCATATATAAAAATCTTCTTCTTTAAAAGGAAACGTTACCTAACTCATGACTAAAGTCACGAGAGTGCGGTGACTGCTCTTCAAATATGAGATTTTTGAAATTCATTTTTTTATATATGAAAAATTTTTCTGATCAAATATCTCATATTTATAATGTAAAAAAAAAATAGAAAGGAGTGCGAATCATTCGCAAATTAGAATTATGGAGAAATTCAAAATCACAAAAAAAGCAAAGATTGCTATGGCTGCAGCATGCGCTGTGATCGCTGCATTCGGAGGAATCTCTTTTGCTCAAAGGACAACGTTAGCAGACTATAAAAATATCACTTTAAAAAAGGAGAAAACGACAGCAAAAAAAACCGAGATTGACAGTTACATTCAACAAACACAGCAGCAGTATCAAAAAGAAGTGAAAAGAGCAGCGAAAAAAGGAGATGTTGTGATCTTTTCAAGATCTGGAACCTGTAAGAACAAGATCATAAATGAACTACATATGGCTTCTGCACAGGCAATCTTAGGAAAGGATCAATTCAAAAAGGGATATGATAAGCAGCTGATCGGAATGAAACCAGGTCAGAATAAGACATTTAATTACACTTATGGAAAGAAAGATACTTCTGACCATTGTGCAGGAAAAACAGTAAAAGTGTCTATTACAGTAAAAAATGTTTATGAAGTTCCAAAGCTTACAGACAGTTTTGTTAAAAAGAATCTGATGTATGATAATGTTGCAGCATACAAAAAATATGTGAAAAATATGATTGAAACACAGAAGAAAAAAGAAGCAAAATCTTATTATGAAGAAACTGCATGGAATAAAGTCATGAATGGAACAACGGTTCGTAAATATCCGAAAAGCATCATGAAAGAATGCACTGATCAGCTGGATAAGTTTTATAGAAGCAGCGCAAAGAATCAGGGAATGAAATGGTCTGCTTTTATTAAAAATTATTTCAAGACAGAAGCTAAATATAAGTCTCAATTAAAGAAACAAGCGAAAAAACAGGCAAAAGAACGCATTGTAATTCAGAAGATTGCGAAAAAAGAAGGAATCAGCTATACAGATAAAGAATACAAAAAACGTGAGAAAAAACTTGCAGAAAACTTTGGTTATCAATCTGTAAAAAATCTTGAAAAAAACAATGATAAGTCAACGATCAAAGCATATATCATGAAACAGGATATCCTAAAGATCATTATGAAAAATGTGAAATACAAATAAGCAGAAAAGCTCTTCCGTTTCCAATTCAGGAGTTATGGAAGAGCTTTCTCAGAAAGAGGGTTCAAAATGAGACACAACAAGTTTTTAAAGAAAGAAGACATTACGATTAATGACTTGATCAAAAAGTATGGAATAGTCGCAGTTCTGTGGGCTTCAACAATTGTGATCATAAGCGAATTTTTAGATGACTATGGAAGGTGCATCTTTTATATATTCTTTGGGTTGTTCATCATGTGGGCTTATGTCAGTTTTTAGAAAGGAGTTTTTTAATTGAAAATTATAAGGAGAATCTTCATTGGAATCTTGTTGCTTTGCGTGATCGCTGCATCTGCCGGTGGAATTTATTTTTATCAGAATTACATGAAAGAAGCAGAGCAGGTAATTGCAAATAGTGGAGCCAATGACTTTAAAAAACATCAAAATAGTGTCATTTATGATAAAAATGGGAAAGTTTTAGTGAATCTTTCTGAAAATGCAAATAGTAAATATTTGATCTATCAGGATATTCCAAAAAATGTCCAAAATGCTTTTATTGCTGTAGAAGATCGGGCTTTCTGGAAACATCATGGAGTGAATGTAAAAGGAATTGCAAGAGTTTTAATAAAGTATATGACATCTGGTGGAAAAGAAAAGCATGGAGCAAGTACGATCACACAACAGGTGATTCGAAATACATTCATTGGAAAAGAAGTAAAAATGGACCGTAAACTCAGAGAGATCGCATATTCTTTTGCATTAGAACAAAAATATAGTAAGCAGAATATCATGGAGTTTTATATCAATAATATTTACTTTGGACATCAGCAGTACGGTATTGAATCTGCATCTGATTATTATTTCGGAAAATCTGCGAAAAAATTATCATTAGCAGAAACAGCATATTTATGTGCAATCCCAAATAATCCAAGCTATTATGATCCATTAAACGAACCAAATCATACGAAACAAAGACAGAGAAAGATCTTAAAAGATATGTATGAAACAAAGTTGATCACAAGTGGCCAATATAAATCTGCATTAGAAGAAACAGTCGTTCTGAATCGTCAGAAAACAGAACAGACATATGATGATCCTTCAACTTATGCGATTTATTGTGCAACTGTACAGATCATGAAAAAAGATGGATTCCATTTTAGATATTCTTTTGGGTCCTTAAAGAGATACAGAAAATATAAGAAAAAATACAATGTTGCTTATCGAAATGCAAAAGAAAAATTATATACTGAAGGTTATCGAGTATACACAAGTATTGATCCGGAAGCGCAGAATAAATTACAAAAGGCTGTAGATGATGGGTTGAAAGGAGAAAAGAAATTACAGGCAGCAGCTACTAGTATCGATCATAAAACAGGAAAAGTTGTTGCGATCGTTGGTGGAAAAACAGATAAAAAGAAAACGATGGGATTAAATCGAGCCTTTGAATCAAAACGTCAGCCAGGATCAGCGATCAAACCAATTTTAGTTTATGGACCGGCCATTGATTCTGGATATCACGCAGGTAGTACATTACAAAATGTAGCAATCTCAAAGCATGTTGCTGACTATGGAAGTTCTATTTCTTTAGAGGATGCGTTAACACGATCCACGAATGGAGCTGCTTATTGGTTGTGTAATCAGATAGGAATAAAACGATGCCTGAATTATTTAAAGAAAATGGAATTTGGCTCTATTGTAGGAGAAGATGAAACTCTTGCATCCAGTCTTGGCGGAATGACTTTAGGCGTCAATACTGTTGAAATGGCATCAGCCTATCACTGTTTATTAAATGATGGAAAATTCATTGCCCCAACTTGCATTGAACATATGGAAGATGCAGATGGAATTGGCTTATATTTTGCAAAAGAGCCAAAACAAATTTACAAAAAATCCACAGCAAAAGAATTGTTATCAATTATGGAAAATGTTATTCAAAATGGTACAGCAAAAAATATGAAATGGGACTCCAAACGATTTGCAGCTGGTAAAACAGGAACAACAAATGATGGAAAGGATGCATGGTTTGCGGGCGTAACCGATGAATATTCTACGGTTGTATGGGTTGGATGTGATAAACCTAAAGCAAACGATGAGCTATATGGAAATACCTATCCAGTAAAAATCTGGAAAAGTTATAACAAATAAGGGAATCCTTGGAAGAAATTCCAGGGATTTTTTTATATGTGAAAAAAACTTTTTGTAAAATATCTCATATTTAATATGTGGGGCTTTCTGTTGTTTTTTATCGTATCTCTCATATTTACAGTGTAAAAAAAATATATGAGGAGGAAATAAGAAATGGAACGACAAAGACAACGCACACTTCTTGAATGGGTCAGAGATAAGGTTGAATCTTTCTTTGCAGCAGTTTCTACATTCGTTGCAAGAGCTTTACTTGGAAAGAATTTATTCGAAGAAGAATATCGTAAGCTGTCCATGCAGGAAGAAGCAAAAAAGATGTTTGATAACGCAGAAAAAGATAAGGGGGAAGAAGTAAAGAACAAAGAAAAAGCAGCAGAAAATGTAAAAGAAGTAAGGCAAGAAGAGCAGCCGAAAGCAATCAATGTATCACAATTGATGAATTCAAAAAACTCTTTTCAAGAATTATTTCAGAACGAAGATGTTCAGTTATTGAATGACTTGGTAAATCATTTAAAAGAAAACAATCTGAATGTCATGTCCGCAGAATACTGTGATGATCCATGGGGAAAATACATGCAATTTAAGATCTTAGACAAAGATCAAGAAGAGCAGATTTATTCCATTGCGGAAAATGGAGAATCAAAAGATCTTGGTTTTTCAAGATTTATAGAAAAGTATTGTGTAGACCATGAAATTTCAATGTTCTTGACACAAGAAAAACAAATGGAATCTTTGATCAAAGAAATTCAAAAATCTGAGATAGAAGGAAGAGAATGCTATTTGAGCGTCTGGAACCATTCATATAAAATTAATTCTGAAAATGGGAAAACAAGAGTTATGTTAGACAATAAAGAAGTCTTTTCAGGACAATTGGATCTGCCGAGATTTGAAGCTGACAATGTAAATGTTTTTATAATAAGTGATCAGAAGCTGATTGATATGAATCAACATGCTTTATCCAATATGATAGAAGCTATGTATCATGCAGAATTAGAAGAGATTGGGTATGATATCCTCAATGAAAAAGAGCAAGTTTGCTTAAATGATATTGTTGAGATGAACACTTCATTTCAGAATATTATGAAACAACAAGATATTAATTTTTTAGATAAATTAAGAGTGGAACTTTGTAAAGAAACAGGATTACCCATTACGACTTCCTATATTCTCCCTCCAAAGAGTTTGGATATGCATGGAAAAGAATCATTGCTTCAGATCAACATAGGAGAAGGAGAGCAGGAAAAACACATCATGATCGATGAATATGGATGCATCCTTGAGAATGAAATGCCAGACGAAGAAGTTTCAAAAGCTTTGCAACGAGTTTGCATTCAGGAAAATATTGCTTTACTGCCTGATTTGAAGGATTTTTCACAGTGTTTGATCGATGAAGCGAAATACGATATTGTTGTTGGAAATGAAAGATCATCATTAAATTTCTGGGGAAATGAGATTGTGATCCAACAGGGATCCCGACAGGATGAGATCTCTGTTCATTGTAATGGAAGACAATTATACTCTGGCGGATTAGAAAATTTAATGGATCAAAATATTGTGAAAGATATTTATGAAGGCGTTTACGAAGAAGGGTTATCTTTCCTTGGGTATGATGTTGTTGAAAATGATCAAAACGTTGATATCTATTACGATCAGCCTTCTTTTACACAAGAAGAAATGGATGCTGCACAACAAGACTTTATGATGGAACAACAAAGACAATTTGAAGAAGACCAGATACCGCAGGAATATTTTGATTATTCAGAATGTTGCGGTCCAAATGAAAGAGAAGAAGATAATTTTATCTGGGAAGAAGTTCATGACGAACGATAATTTTTTTCAATAAGAAAGGAGAAAATCATGGCAAAGGTTATGCGTCCAGTGTATCAATGTGATATGAAAGGATGCCAATTTATTTCATTGAATGAAGATGACATGACAAATGTTCAATTTGTGACATATGACGAAGAAAATGGTCAGTTTTGCATGAAACACATGCTGTTATGTAATCAACATTTAGAAAATTTTCAGAAATTAAATGGAGATAAAAATATATCAAAACAAATGTCAAAAAGAATAGATTCTTATACTCAAGAAAAGCAGCAAAAAAACAAAAAAGAAGAAGAAAATAAAAAAAATGTAAAAAAAGACTTGAAAAAAGAAGCAAAAAGAGATAATATAAATACACTCCGAACAAACGTTCGAAGCGCAAATAAAGATACGATCGCAGTAAGTTCAGAAAATGATATGCAACCATATTCAGCATTTTATAATGTCCATGAATTTCATGTCATAAAAAATGATAAGCAGCTTCCAGGATTATATCGGATCATCATTGCTCCATTATCAATTGAGTATGAATCTCATGGAACTGAAATCGTTGTATTGATTGAAAAACCTGATGGATCAAAAGAAACATTGTGTTCAACTTTGGAAGAACGAAAAACTGTCCAATTTGTAGATGAAATCAACAAGATCAATTTTACTTGTCGTGGTTTATGGGAAAATGGATTTTTCCGTTCTAGGATTTATCTAGGAAGTATGGAAGATCGCTCTATAAGAGTTGATAAAGAAGATGAAAAAGTTAATTCTTATCATCCAGAGGAGTATAACAGAGAATATTACCAAAGTCATTATCAGGTTACGATCAAAGATGGTTTAAAACTATACATTATCCCGATCATGCAAAAGAATTATCTAAACCAATTCACAAAATTATTGGTTGTGACAGAAACAAATTTACAGAGAAGCGCGCTTACAGATAATGATCAGTATAATGAGGGAGAAGTACAGCTATCTTATGAAGAATCAAGATATCGTATCACAGGTGCATGGCAGAATCATGAATTCTATGCAGATGTAACAACGATCAGTTAGAGTTTTTAAAATCTATCATATTTAAATTAGTAACATATGACGATTGGAGGGACTTAAATTGATCACAACCAAAGAGATGGAAATGCTCCATCAGATCATCTGGCAATACTATAAACAAAAAGAGATCAGCGATATAAAAATGATCAATTATTTTTTGAAATGTACTGGACATAGTTTTTCAGTTCATGAGATTGCCTGGATGCTATCTTATACCAAAGAGTTAAGGAATCAATTTGAAAAGAAAGGGGAACTAAAATGAGCAAGCAGCAGTCAAAAAAACAGCAGAAAGAGGAACAGGTGAAATTTGAGAAGATCATGGAGATGTATCACCATGGAAATCAGGAAATGGCAAAATATCTTGCATTACAAGCGATGGAAAATTATATCAAAAGTTTGATGAAAAAACAATTTTCCACATATGTAACAAAATATTTTGACGATCTGCTTCAAGAGGGATATATGGCTGTTTTGGAAGGGTTAGAAACTTATGATGTGAAAAGAGCAAAACCAACAACTTTTTTCCGTTTTTATATTGTGCACAATATGACAGAATATATTACAAGATTTGTAAATGAATCAACTGCACATTATCAGAAAAATAATCAGTTGATCCGTCAGGTCGAACGTAAGTATGAAAAAAATCATAAGGAAGCAACAGATGCAGATATTGCAATCGAGCTTGGAATGAACATTGAAACGATCAAAGCAACACGTAAGATCGATGGAAAGACTCTAAATCATATCGAATCAACAGATAATGATTTCTTTTCAAATCAAATGGAAGAAAAATCCCCTGAAGAAATTATTCTGGAGTCAGAAAAACGCAAGGCGTTAGCTGATAAGATCAACTCTTTACCTGAAGTGGAGCGTGTCGTTCTAAAAATGCATTTTTGTGAACAGAAATCACAGAGAGAGATTGCAAGAGAAACAGGATTAAAAACTGATGAAATCAGAAAGTCTAAAGAAAGAGGAATCAAACAGTTGCGTATGCGACTAAAGAATGATTATTCCGTAAAGGAAAGAAATCAAGAAGACGATATCTCTTTCTTAGAAGAAGATATGAGTGATGCAGCTATGGAAATGCTCGATCTCTTATAATGCAACAGAAAATATGATCAAAATTGAGGCAGGATTTCCTGCCTTTTATTTTTTCTCGTATCTTTCATATTTAAGATGAATGAGAGATGAAAGGAGAAATGATATGAGATATAATAAGAGACCACTCTATGATATCGAAGAAATCTTAGATAATGTAACAGGAAGAGAAGTCGCAGAATATTTTGGTTTGGATATCGTTCACAGAGGTGCCTATGATTTTATCCATTGTCCAGGACATTTTGAACGTCTTGGGAAAGAAGATACAAGAGCTAACAACTGTATTTTAACAGAATTTGGATATCATTGCTTTGCCTGCGAAGAGACGGTAGGGGTTATCAGAATGATCGAAGAAATCGAAGGATGTTCAAAATACGATGCGATCTGTATCGCTGGCGATATCGCAGGAGGAAAGGAATTGTATCAGATCAATGATGGAGATGGTTTTGAACAGGAAATTGAACGAAAAGAACGATTAAGTTCGAATGATCTAAAATTTATTGGATTGCTTCAATTTAAAAAAAGAGCTTATTTCCCAAAACAAGTCATTACATATGATCAGGCAAAAGAATTTCAACAAACAAAAGGATCCTGCGTTACAAAGCATTTGATCAATGGAGAAAATGGAGACCTTGATACAGAATACCTTGCATGCTCTCAAGAGAAGCATTTTGGCGTTAATCAGTTGTATCATGATGATTATGAGGCATATTGCATTCTGATCCGTAATAAATCATTAGAAACGGCACAGAAATATCAAAAGATGATCCAACTATGGTGTACTTCGAATGCGTATTCACAGATCATGCAAAAAATTCTACCTTATAACATACAGTCTGTTATGAATGAATTTCGACACTGCATCAATCGAGCACATCAGATTTATCTGAGATTTCAGCAGGAATAAGGCTTGGAATATCCAAGTCTTTTTTTTTGAGCTAAAAAATCTTATATGTGAAAAATATTTATTTTCAAATCTCTCATATTTAAAATGAAAGCAAAATAAAATCCGAACATTCTCATAAGTGAGAATATCCGGATGCTGGTTATTAAGTTTTCTTTTTTTACTGATCTTTTTCAGGATCAGTGTTTATATTTACATAGATATTGCAGTCAATATTATCGTGAATATCTATGTAATTGATGATTTCAGAAGATTTTTGTGGATTATAATCTTCAGAATCAATCTTGTTTTGAGCCGATGTCTGGGACGCATTGGCTCTTTCTTTTATCCTGCATACATCTGTTTTGTCTTTTGTCATATATCTCGTGGCAGCAACGGTAACAACAAAGCTGATGATCCCATTGTTTGTCATATCGATTAGTTCCATGACTGCTTTTACTATGAATTCTTTCATCCCGAATTCTCCTTTCTTAGGAGCATCCGGATTTGCTTTCTCAATTCAAATATGCGATTTCTGAAAATTAATCTGACAATTTCATTTTTTTATATGTGAAAAAATTTTTTTTGAAGAAAAATCATATTTAAAGTGAGAAGAAAATAAGGAAGTAGCAGCATTTCGTGAGCATTTCAAAGGAAATTTAAGATAATGCAGTATATATCAACACGTTCATTTTTTTTCTCAAAAATATCATATTTATAGTGAGGCGTTAATGAGACGTTTCATTCGTTCATTGAAAATTAAATAACGCATTCAAAACAAAGTTTGCAAAAAAGTAAAAGTGGATAAGTAATGCATGAAAGTTATTCTTTTCTCCGAAACATGAATTTTCCCAGATAAAAAGAATTGATCTGAGAAAGTTTTATATCATATTTGCATAATTTTCTGAAAAGGGGGTATCTGTATGAATCAAGAAAAAAGAGCACCGCCAAAAAACAAAATGTTCTGAGAGCGAAGGAACATGAAACTAAAAAGATAAAAAACAAGATTTTAAGTAAAGGAGAAAAATGATGACAAAGAATAAAATCATGCGTTATTTTAAAAAAGCTGTAGCTTCTACATTAGCGATCGCTACATCTTTTGGTGGAGTTGTCTCTGCAAATATGGTGACAACCTTTGCAGCAGATGCAAAATTAGACAATGATGTCAAAATTACAGCAAAGAAGCTGAAATATGATGATACAGAGTCTTATGTGTCAAAAAACATCAATAAAAAAAATGACTTCTATTAAATCTAGTAAGTCAGTAGCCAACATTAAAAATGATCTGGAACAGACAGGATATACGATCCGTTTGAAACAATTACTTGCAGAGGAATCAAAGATCCCAAGTAATTGTACTATTGATGAGTTATGGACAAAGCACTCTGATGCATTCCTTTCCCAATATACAAGCATTATCCCTGTTTATCAGGCAAATGATAATGCAGATTATTATGTTGTGAATTTAGCAGCATCAAAGATCAATCATACTGGAAAACTGTATGATGCAGCTTTTGTGAAAGGTACAGACAATGCAAATCCAGATGTGATCAAAGATATCAAATTTGATAAAACAACTGGATTAGCTTACATTCCAAAATCTTATTTTGAAAAAGATAAGAATGTTCTGATCACAGGACAGGTAATGAGTGCTGGATCTATTAAGGATCAGACAATGAGTATTGATACAATTGTCGATAATGGCGGAAACATTACAAAACAGGCAGTTGAAGCAAATACTTATGATGTTACAGTAAAGATTCCGATCACTACAAGTAAACGTGTCGCAGATAAATTAAAATTAAGTGACTTTGAGGTATACTTAAATGGATCTGAGGATGCAATGGATCTTACAAAAGATACTGCTGTTTTTGACAAAACAACTGGAGTATTAGAAATCGCAGCATCTCCTGCAAGTTTAACATCAGTTAAAGTAAAGATCAAAAAGATCGGAGCTTTAAAATCTGTTGCAAGATTATTAACAAATGATGTGAGCGCTTCCATTAGCGGGGCTTCAAAATTAAAATTTGTTACTGATAAAAAGACAGGTGACCCGATCGTCTTTGATAGAATCGATACATCTAAATTACAGGATGGACAGTATTTCGAATACAAAACAGCGATCCGTTATTTTTCAGATATCAAAGATACACAGGTAAACTATAATGCCAAAGCTTGTGCAGAATCAATCAAGCACAGCATTAAATATTTATATGTACCATCTGAAGATAATGATGCATGGAGTCAGTTATATAATAACAGTTCGATCAAAGATCCTCAGGCTAAAAAGGATTTAGAAAATGTTACTTTTGGTATGACTTTACCAAATTATAATGACTATAAATACCAAGTCACAGCAAAAAATGGAAACAAAGCGAAGTTGAACTTCCATCAGAAAGGATCATTTGTAACAACCTATACAAATGATGACAGCGATGAGAAAAAAGGTTCTACTTATAGCAGCCGACATATGTACGCTGGAGAGTGTGCTCATATCAGCAACCCTATGGGAGAATTTCATGATAAAGAAGATGGAGAAGTCCGTTTAAGAATCCTTCACGTTGACACATCTGCTGGTTATGTGGTCTTTGGATTAAACAGTCAAAAGATCAATACACAGTCAGGATTTGGAATCTACAAAGTTGCGATCCAGTCTAAAGGAAGCTTAAAGCTGAAAAAAACATCCGCAAATACTACAATGACAAACGGAAACAGTTGCTATAGTTTGGCAAATGCTGAGTACGGAGTTTACAAAGAAAAGGCATGTACAAACAAAGTAGCAACTTTAAAAACTGATGCAAATGGAAATTCTAAAGTCGTAGAAGTTGACGCAGGAACTTATTACGTAAAAGGTGCGAGACGTTTTCTGATAAATGAGAGATCATGAAACAGAAGGACTATAATAGTTACAACTGAATATCTGACATTTGAAATGAGAGTCGTCATGTTGACTTGAAGCAAATGATCTAAACTCCTGCATGCATAGGATTATGACAGTGTGAACATGTATGAAGCCAGGTAAAGTCGGCAGAAGGTTTTCTAAGTGAATCTTCATATGAAAACTGATATGCCGGGATGCTATAAAAAATCTAAGGTGAGAATGTAGGAAATACTGACGAATCTGCGAAGGTAAGGGTCTAAACGTAAACTTGATCGAAAGATCATGACTGATAAGATCAGGGTCAGATACCGAAAAGTAAGAATCTTTTATATGAAATTCGGGCGGTTAAACAAGGATGATCGAATCTGACAGGCTCATAGCAGACACCTAAGGATTTATGGAAAGCTAAGATATTCGGAACGTCGTAAGCAAGAAACATCTAAGAACATCTGTCAATGGGATGGTAACTATAAGTACTTACAAATAAGAAGGATACGCAAGAACGGCGTATAGGAAGCAGTACGAAATGTTTTTATTCTTGTGAAAGTAGGGACACAGTACCGATGAAGCTGTGATAACAAGCAGTGGAGGGATCGTCCCAAGTCTGATCGCGTGATCAGATGGAACGCCGTGTGCGATGAAAGTCGCATGCCCGGTGTGGCGCAGGGGAAAAGATGGAGATCTTTGTATTAGTTTTTTGAAATGTATACGAACACAAAAATTGCAATTCTTCTGTTTTTATCGTAAACTGTCAATATCAACAGATTAATAAAAAAGGAGTGAACAATTATGAGAAAAAGAAAGCTAACATTCGGATTATTTTCTCTGATGATGGCTGCAAGTGTTGCATTGACTGGAAATGTGAATGTCAGTGCAGCAACAAAGAAACTCTCTGTGAATAGAGTTTATGAAAATGCAACCGTGATCAAAGGAAAGACCAAAAAGAAAAATGTAGTAAAAGTCAAAGTTGGCAAAAAGACATATAAAGTCAAAGCCAATAAAAAGGGAAAATTTAAAGTCAAGGTTCCAAAAGTAAAAGCAGGAAAAAAATATACAGTGAAGTCTTATAAAAAGAAAAAGCTGTATGCGAAAAAGACAGTTTATGGAATTGCAAAAACAGTTAAAGTAAACAAATTTACACCAAGCAGTCGAACAATTTCCGGTTATACCAGACCAAGTTATAAGGTTCAGGTTACTGTAAACGGAAAGACATACACAAAGAAAGCAAATGCAAATTCCGGGGCATGGAAAATGACATTATCCAAAAAGATCGGTTCAGATAATGTGAAAGTCCGTGTGATCAAGAAAAACGGAAAGACATTTACGGTAACGACTGCAACGCACACACATGATTACAAGCCGATATATAAGACAGTTCATCATGATGCACAGGGCCATTATGAAACGGTAACGGTCCCAGCTTATGATGAAGAAAAAACAGTATCACATGATATTTGTTTAAGAGATGGTCGAGATCTTACACAAGATTATCTGGATAGTGTAAAAAATAAAACATATCCCGATTATGATGAAGCAACAAAAAAAGAATGGGGCTGGACAGAAGAAAATGGATACCCCAAATTAAATGAAGATGCTGCTGTTTTCATAAATGAAAATCTTGAAATAGATAAATGGGCTCCAACATATAGTATGTATATGGGATTGCATGGATGGAATGGAGAATGTGATGGACATAATTATTCTTTAAGACCTGTTATAATTAAGATTCATCACGAAGCATCTATAAAACAAGAATGGAAAGTTGATAAAAAAGCTTATGATGAAAAGATCATCACAGGATATCAGTGTGCATGTGGTAAAACAAAATAATTTGTGTTTTTATACGTTTTAAAAAGCTAAAGGAAAGGTCAAAACCTTACCTATTGTGATAAACGAAAGTTCCTCAGGGATACTTTACCGTTAGTGATCCTACAAAGATGTATACCATTCGGGTAATTTCTTTTGCGATTTCTCTCTTCAAAATTAATACATGTCCCATCGTAGTTACACAGATCAACCAAGAAAAAAAAGACCAGTACGATTGAAATATTATGACGTGTTGGTCTTTTTCATTTTCTTATATGTGAAAAATATTTTTGATGAAATCTCTCATATTTAAAGTGAAACAATAAAAATCCGAACATTCTCAAAAGCGAGAACATCCGGATGCTTGTTTATTTACTTCTTTATTTTGTGGCTCAGCTTATTTTTTAGCTGATCACAATGATTATGATCATGTGTTTTGGTATCATGGTGATCATAATGATAATAATAAGAATCAGAACCAGTGCATTGTAAGCATTGGTTCTTTTTCTTTGCTTTAACTTCGATGGTTTCACCTGCATTGTACATAATGTACACAACTTAACATTTGATTTCTGCCATAGTTTCCTACCAATCTTCAACAATTTCGGTTTGATCTTCTTCCAAAGCCAGTCTAAGACCTGGTTAACGATAAACTTTACAACATATTTTCTAACGAAATTTACTACCATTTCAGCGAATTTTTCGAATATATCCATAAGGATTCTCCTTTCGTGGAGCATCCGGAACTTTGTTTTCTCAATTCAAATATGTGATTTGAGAAAATTAATATGGGAAGATGGTCATTTGCACTTTTTTTATATGTGAAAAAGAAAAAGAAAAGAAAAAATCATATTTGTATAAAGAAGAAATTTTAAAAGGAAACAAAAGAAATATGATCATAAAAAACATAATAATTCAGAATAAAAAACTAAAAATCAATGAATGCTCTTGTGCTCAGATCAAGCATCTACAGCATCAATTAAGAAAGGATGTGATCCATTTATATCATGATCAAGAAGTTCAATGGGAATTTGGAGATGCAAAACACTCTGTACAAAAATACACTTACCAGTTATCTGCAAATGAGATCGTAGAGATCATACAGTATCTAGAATTTTTGTCGAAAAATATGGATCAAAGGTTCCAGAAATTGCATGAAACTTATTTAACACACCAGGAACAGGATATTTTAATAGACTTCATGAATTGTGACATGAATATCAGTAAAGTGGCAGCAAAACACCATCTGCATCGTTATCAGATCTATCATATGTTTGATGAGATCAGAGAAAAAACAAAATTAGATCCAAGATGCTTTTATGATTTAGAAACACTTCATATGGAGTTAGAAAGGAGAAAAAATGATGAATAGAATTTACACGAATGAAAAGACCTGCCCATTATGTCATAAAAATAAAGCAATGTTCACGTTATCTATAAAAGGAGAAAAAATACAAGTATGTCCAACATGTTATCAGATTGTAAAAATAGAAAGTGATCGTCGCAAAACAAAAAATATTGTAAATGATCCGAAATATACGTTGGATCGTATTTATCAGATGTTATCCGATTCCGTCATTGAACAGAATCATGCAATGCAGCAGATTGCATTAACAATTTACAAACATATTCAACAAAAAGAATTGATCAGAACAAATGCACTTATTGTTGGCCCAACCGGATCTGGAAAGACAGAGATTGCGAGGCAGGTCGAAAAATATTGCGGAAAAGATTATCCAGTTTTAATTGAAGATATTTCTGCTTATACGCCAGCTGGATACAAAGGGAATGATCTTTCAGAAATGGTTCAACATGCGTATGATATTTCTGATTCAAATAAAGAAAAAGCAGAACGAGCGATCATATTCTTAGATGAATTTGACAAGATCATTGAAATTGATACAGAAAATGGATTAAATTTCTTGATGCAAAAATCATTATTAAAATTCATTGAAGGGAGAAAGATCCCCGTTACAAAACGAGATGGTCAGGTAGAATACATTGATACCTCCCATATGCTGTTTATCTGTCTTGGTGCTTTTCCAGAATTAATAAAGAACAGGGAATGCAGTAAAATTCCGTTAGGATTTACAGAAACAAAGGACCATATGAAATCTATCAGCGTATTTCAAGAATTAAAGAATGATGGAATGATCTCTGAATTATTAGCTAGATTTCGTGCAATCGTGCAGTTAAATAAACTATCTCCAAAGTCCCTTTACAATATTGTGATTGCAAAGAAGGATATGTGGCAGGAATATCATAGCTTATTTTACGAACAAGGAAAGAATTTAACGATAACAAAAGAAACGCTTCAAAATGCGTGTTATGACGCATATAAAAACGGAACAGGGGTTAGAGGCGTTCATCAGGAATTAGAAATGATCCTTTCAAAAGCATTATTTGTGGATGGACAGAAAATTGAAGTCTAACTTTATCTCTTTTCAAAAAATTCATATTTACTTTGTAACAGTTAACATGACGAAAGGAGAGAAATATGTTAAGAATAGTGAATCATTTTCACACAGATGTTAGTAAATTTGATTCCGCTGCACTTGTTGGCGATATGGTGAAAAAAGCTGCAGAATATGGAGCTGAAGCAATGGCGATCACGGAACATGGGAATATGGCTTCTTTGGAAGAATTTTTAGATTGCTGTAAAGGATATGGAATGAAAGCGATCCCAGGCGTGGAAGCTTATTATCATAATAGTAAATTACCATTCCGAAGAAGCCATTTAGTTTTGCATGCCAAAAATCTAAAAGGGTATCATCAGATTGCAAAAGCAGTCACAGAATCCAATCATCATTTGGAAAAAGAAACATATCCTGTGATGAATGATGATATCTTAATGCGATTTTTTGGGCCAGGAACAGATGGACATGAAAATGTTATTGCAACTAGTGCTTGTATGAGTGGTCCTCTTGGAACGATTCTTTTGCATAATGATAACATTATAAAAAAAAGCAAAAGAAAGTTGATCAATTTTGGAGAAAAGTATCACATTCCTGTGGAAAATTTTCAAAGCGTATTAGACAATCAGAAAAAAGAAGTTGAATATTTAAATCAATTAACAATGGAAAAGAAGCTTCTGACAGAAGAACGTGCCAAAGAGAGAAAGGTTGCGAATCAAAAATTTACTGCAAAGAAAAACAGGATTGCAAAATTAGAAGGAACAGAAGCCTATGAAAACGCATTGGAACAATTGAATAAAGAAATTCAATTTTCAAAAGATGCATCTCTTACTGTTAAAAGATTAGATCAAGAAATCAAAGACAAGCAGAAAGAAATTACGAAACAAAGAAATCTTGTAAACCAGGGAAAGGGGATTACTGGAAAGATCACAAATTTATTTCAGAGAATAAGAAAAGATCAAAATGCATGTATTCCTCAGGAAGCTGTAAACCAGTGTGTTGATACACAAATTCAAAGAATGATGTATATTTTTGGAAAAGGTAACTTTTGGATAGAAATTCAAAATCACAGAGTTCCAGAAGAATTAAAGATCATGCCTGTTTTAGTACAATATGCAAAAAAATATGGATTACAGACGATATCTGCAAATGATGCACATATGGTAAATAACTCTGAGGATGATTTTCATGCAAGAGAAATCATGAGATCTGCAGAAAATGGAACATGGCGTCCTTTAGATCAGTATGCCAGAGAGCTTTATATCAAAACAGATGAAGAACTTAGAAGTATCTTATCTGAATTGAATATTTCTGCTGATGATGTAGAGGCTGCAATGCAGGGAAGCTATCGTCTGATCAAAGAATGCAATGTTATCTTTAAAAAAGAAGAACATTATCCAAAATTTTTAAAGAATGGTGGAGACATTAATGCGGAATTGGAAAAAGCAGCATATGCCGGATTAAAAGAAAAAGGACTGGATCAGGATCCGATATATCAAAAACGTATTCGATATGAATTAAACATCATTGAAAGTATGGGATATGCAGATTATCATATGATCGTTAAAGATTTCTTAGAAGTTGGACGATTGATTGGAAAATTAACGCCAAAGAATCTGCAATATTTAAAAGAGCATGTAGACGAAATGTCATTAGATCAATTCATGTCTTACATTAATGAAAATGCAAATTATATCGGATATTCAATCGGACCTGGAAGAGGATCCGCTGCTGGATCACTTGTATGTTTCTGTTTAGGCATTACATCTATCGATCCGATCAAAAACAATTTGTTATTTGAGCGATTCTTAAATCCAGAACGTGTCTCCATGCCTGATATCGACAGTGATATCCATACAGAAGTACGTTATCTTTTAATTGAGTATGTAAAAAAGAAGTATGGACAGCATTCCACTTGTTGTATTATGACACAGGGAAGATACCAGATCAAAGAAGCAATCCGTACTGCAGGAAGAGTTTTAAGTGTACGATATTATAAGGATAAAGGGGTTTTATTGCCGTTAGTTAATGAGATCATTGCTATGGTTGAAAAAGCAAATGAGCAATCCAATCCATGTGATGGATGTACGAAATCATGTGAAAAATGCTTAGGATGTCAAAAAATCTTTCAGAAAATATCTGGATATGTTTGTGCGAATGTATTAGAAACGGATCAGAAGTTATCAAAAGCAATCTTGCATGACGCATCTCTTGTATATGGAAGATTATACAGTTTTGGAATGCATGCTGCAGGAGTTGTTATTGCAGATAACGGAGATGTCAGGGAATATATTCCTTTGCTTAATAATGTCAAAAAGAAGCAATGGACATCTCAGTGCGATATGGTCAAGATTGAAGAAAACGGGTTATTAAAAATGGACTTCTTAGGACTTCGTAACTTAAATGTCTTAACAGATACCATTCGTATGGTCTATGAAAGAACTGGAAAAATCCTAGATTTTGATCACATGGAAATGAATGATAAACAGGTGTTTGATCAGATCTTTGCAAAAGGTGATACGAACAGCGTCTTTCAGTTTGAATCCGATGGGATGAAAGATATGCTGAGAAGATTCAAGCCTTCCAGCTTTGAAGATTTAGCGATCTTAGTTGCAATGTATAGACCTGGACCAATGCAGTATATCGATTCTGTTATCGAAACAAAACATGGACGTAAAAAGGTGTCTTATGCAACTCCAGCTTTGAAAGAAATTTTAGAGCCTACATATGGTGCAATTGTTTATCAGGAACAAGTCCAGCAGATCTTTCAGAAACTGGCTGGATACTCTTTAGGTCAGGCAGATTTAGTACGTCGTGCAATGTCTAAGAAAAAAGAAAAAGTTCTGGAAAAAGAAAGAGCAGCTTTTGTTTATGGCGATATAGAACGAAAGATCACTGGATGCAAAAATAATGAGATTTCAGAAAATATTGCAAATCAATTGTTTGACGAAATGATGGAATTCGCAAAATATGCATTTAATAAATCTCATGCATGTGCTTATGCTAAAGTGGCTTATATGACTGCATACTGCAAATGCTATTATCCATTAGAATATTTGACAGCTACGTTAAACTATACCGATATTAAAAAAGCGCAGCCTATCTTTGAAGATTTATCCAGATATAAGATCAAAGTTTTAGCACCAGATATTAATTTATCTCAGCTTGATTTTGTGATACATGACGAAAAAGTCTTATTTGGATTAACTCATATTCCTAATGTCGGAGTAGATGCAGAAAAATTAATCCAGATACGTAAAATTAGTAAATTTGTAAGCTTTCGAGATTTCTTCCTAAGAGTTCGCCCAGGAAAATCATTATTTAATAATCTCTTAAACGCAGGTGCGTTCCAAAAATTTGGAAGTCGTCAGACAATTGCTGAAGCAAAAGATTATTACACAGAACAGTTAAAAGTTTTAGAAAAACAAAAGAATGAGATTGAAAAGGCAGAAAAAGATTTCTTGAATAAGAAAACGGAAGCTCTAAAAAAACGTGCAATGGAGAAGATCAAAAATTTAAAAGAGATCCACCAGATCGCAGAAGATGAGTTTGAACATTATACGCCACCGTTTTATGAATCAGATCATTTAAAAGATCTGGCAGATGAATATGAGCTTTTAGGAGTATTTGTCTCTGGACATCCAATGGATCACATTGAAACAAATTGTGCTGTATCTAAAGTCTTAGTTCGTAACTATCAAAAAGGATACAGGGTAAAAATAACAGGAGTAATTCTCAATAAGAATGCTTTTATCACAAGAAAAAAACAACAGGAAATGTGTTTCTTTGATTTTGAAGATCAAGAAAAAAGGATCAATGTTGTTTGCTTTTCTCAAAATTACGAAAAATACAAGGATCAGATCCATGATTTTCATGTTATGACGATCGTCTGCAGAGTTGGATATGATGAAGATAAAACAATGCAGTTTTATTTAGAGGAAGTTTTAGAAGAAGCAAAAGGAAGTCATACACAATTACTGATTGAAATTCCAGAAGCTTCTGCTTGGATGCAGTACGCAGATAAAATTCGTGCCTATCGAAATAAGCAAGGCTGCAAATTACTTGTTTATTGCAAAAAGGAAAATTTTATTAACACCTGTGATTTTACAGTATCAGCTAATATTTTAGAAGATGAACTACTACAAACACATATGGAACGGATCGGAAAGATCTAGGAAAAAGAGTCTGGCAATACCTGTCAGGCTCATTTTTTTATATGTGAAAAACTTTTTTTTCGAAATCTCTCATATTTAAAGTAGAACGGAATGTTCTTATTGCGAAGAAAGACGGATCAGAGGCGGAAGTCCAAGTTATCCGTTGAAATAACTACATGATAGAAAAATCCAGAAACATCTGGTGCTGTTGAGAGGACCATCAGTTAAAAATAACCTTTCCCATACCGGACACTGTGTCGTGGCAGACCAAGGATGGGAGGAATTGCGGTGAGATCGTGGCGGTCTTGCTCTGCATTCGTACCGCTTTACTTTTTGGTTTGAGTGCGTATCCAAGGGAGTGGCGTCCCCAATCATGCACAGAAATCGGCGTTGCCCGTCCCTGTTGTTTTCATGGCTCTTGTCGTGGAAGCAGAGGGCATATGTTCCAGAATCACAATCTAGCTCGTCTTAAGGCAGGACTTCGGAGCACCTTATGGTGGAACATGTGACTGTCATGCATTGCATGATGGTAAGTAAATGAAACCTCGCCGATAGCGACGGCCGGATGGCTTTCAATATCGTGTTTTTACTTCCCCTTTCCCGTTTTGCAAAAGATGATCCGGCAGTATCGGACTGTTTTTCGCGGACGGGAGGGGGGAAGCTCATATTTCCTGCACTCCTGCTCTGGCCGAGAGTTCCGGAGAGGAACCGAGACAGACAGGATAAGGAAATCGCGAGCTTGGGGATCCTAGCCAAAAGGTTTTCCTTTTTTGTTAAGAAGGAGTTTTCTTTTATACAAACAGGGAGATGGAATCTCAAGACTGATATCATCTCAAGACTGTTTCCTTTAAAAGAAGCAGAGAGAAGAAAGGAGAATTGCAAATGAAACAAAAAAGATTAATGATAACATTCTTCTTATTTTGTATGATGATGCTTTTATTAATGCAAACAGAGAGTATAAGAGCAAATACGAGACAAAAGGTAAAATTGAATTATGAAACTGAAACTAAAACAAAAAGTGTAGAATTATATCAATACAAAGGGAACGGAAAGAAAGATCAAATATCAAATTATGAGTTTGTTGGAGAAATGAATGATGAAGGTAACGGGCAGTGGAAGATGATGATCGAAAGAGCCGAACAGAATCAATATGCCTTATCCATCAACCATAAAGAATATCTGGAATATTTTTCTGCCAAGATTCAAGATATAGGAGACATAAAAACAAATATCCCAGAAATATTTTTGTCATCATCAAAATTCATATCAGAAGATGGAAAACAGGAAGTTAAGACAAATTTTCGAACGATCAGCCAGACGGGGGATCCTGTATCGAGTAAATTTGAAATAAAAGCAGTGGATGATATCAAAGATAATTTTGGGAAAATAAAATATCAAGCAGGAAGTAAGGTTTCAAATATTACTGGAAATAAGCTAACAGAAAACTATCTGTATCCTGGGAAATATCAAATTTCGCAAAGAAATTGCACCGATGGATATGTAAAATCTCAAAAGTTCTACAATTTTGAAGTTAAAAAGCAAGCAGATTGTCAGATTCAAAGTATTTCCATGATCATTCAAAATTCGATCACACAATTGCAGCTTTACCATGTAACAGAAGATGGGAAGTCATTGAATGATGGAATCTTCACTTTGTATGATGAAGATCAAAATCCAATATCTTCTTTTCGAGATGTTCCATATGATCATGTCCAAATAAATGGATTGACAGTCGGCAAAAAGTATCATGTGATGCAAAATAAAGAAATTACAGGGTACCAAAATATCGACTGTGATTTCATTGTGCAAGATACCTCAAACATACAGCATGTGTATTTATATTCGAAAAAACGAAAGAAACCTGATATAAAACAGGTAAAAACAATGTCTACATTGGTATTTCTATTATGTCTCCATTAATTTCCTTCATATCTTTCATATTTGTATTGTGAGATAAGATGAAAGGAGCAAGAAAATTGAAAAAGAAAATCTGGCACAAACTAGTTATGATATGTTTTTTGGCTTTTGCATGTTGCATGAGTTATCATAATTCTTCTGTTCAAGCAGCAACAAAAAAGTATCATACGAAGAAGTACTATAAGAGTCGGAAAGTGAAAATTCAGACAAGTACTACAACAAATTATGGGGAAATATTATATTATGCGAAACATAAAGAGCGAACTGTTGTTAAAAAGACAAAAAAGGTAAAAACAGTTTTTTATAAGCATACTAAAGCGGTCACAACAACAAATAAGGTAAAGAAAACAACAAAGAGATATCAGTATTCAAAAAGGAAACCTGTGATCGAAGATGTAAAATGGTATCTTCCTGATAAAGTTTATCAGGACTTTAAAAATGAAAAATATCATGTGATACAGGATCCAGGAAGTAAATTGTTTAAAGATACAGTAAATTTGGGAGTGTTTTCCGCAAGAAAAAAGGCTGTGATTTTAAGAGAATACCAAAGCGATCAGAAAGTATTATTACATGAAATGGGTCATTATGTAGATCTAAAAAATAATTTTGGAAGCTTATCACAGGAATTTATACAAATTTATCAATCAGAATCAAAAACAATAGATTCACTAAGTTATTCTCGAAAGGATTCGAAAGAATATTTTGCTGATGCTTTCATGATGTACTGTAAGTATCCGTATACACTGAAAAACAAATTTCCTAAAACATATAATTATATCGCACAAACGTTACAAGACATATAATATTTCGCAGACAGGCAAGGAATTCCTTGTCTGTTTTTTTTATCATGTAAGCTATCTCTCATATTTAATTTGTGAAGAAAGGAGGTGAAAATTGTGAAATTATCAAGGAAAATAGTCATTCCTATGATCGCTTTAGGATGCATGTTTGCATTTACTGCGTGCTCAAAACAAACAGATCAAAAGCTGCAAAAAGAAACAACAACTCAAAGAACAAAAGACATCAAACGCCCGATCAATACTTCTCAGGAAAAAGAAAATCCAGAAGTAACAATAGATCAGAAACAGAACAAAAAACAAGATGCTTCTACACAAGCAAAACAAAATGTTACAGAAGCAACAACGACAGAAGTTCCAATCGCAACAAAAAAGGATGAAAAGAAATCTGCAAAGACAGAAACAGTCGTATATAACGGATTTGCAGATGGAAACTGCGTTGAAGTTCAGAAAGAAGATGGAAGTTTTGAAGTAATGCTTGTTTCGGATGATGCATTGATCAAAAAGCTTGATTCTATGGATATCGGTTCAAAGATCACGATTTCTTATAAAGCAAAAGCAGGACAGGCAAACAAGCAGATCATAAAAGTGAATTAGGAGGGTATTATGAGAAAGAAAAAAAGTTTGATAACAAAATGTTCTGCTGCCGTGATGAGTCTTCTTATGGTAGCAGGAAGTATTGGAAATTATAGTATTGTTTATGCAGCGAATACTTTTAAAGCAGGAGACAGCTTTAAGATCAAATACACACATAACAATAAGATTTCCACGAAAAAAACAGTAGATGCAAGGTGGAATGGCAAAGTATTAGGCACAAAAATGCCAGGATACATTGATGAAGATGATAATGCGATGTATTCCGCTTATTGGATTTTTGGCCAATCCGAAGGACCAAAGGTTCTTTATAAAAATTCTGGAGATACATTTACACTGAGCCGTTACAGCACAACAGTTAAAATGACTGTTAACAGCAAATATGCATATGTAAATGGAAAAAAGGTTACAATGGCTACTCCAGCTCGTAAAGTATACAATTATAAGAATGACACGAATTATATCATGGTCCCAGGAGCGTGGACAGCAAAACAGCTTGGGATTCATTATAAGTGGGATGGAACAAAACGAGCAGGATGCATGAGTGCTGCAACTCAGTCTGGAAATTCTGGTAGTTCTACGACAACGGCTTCAAAACCTGCTACAACAACAGCAAGTAAGCCAACGACAACTACCACTGAAACGAAGCCAACAACTCCAACAAAACCTGAGAAACCTGAGGTTACAAGAAAAAATGTAACAACATCTTATGATATGACAGCATCTAATTATGCAAAAGAACAGAGTAAGGCTGTTCCGAAATATGATCATCAGACTTATGATCAAGCTGCATATCAGAAAAAAATCATGTCCGAAGTTAATGAAGAGCAATATCTGCAGATTGATACATATCATAATGTGAATGAATCTTTATATGCACAAAAAATGGAAGAGATGTTAAAAAATAAGACAAACAGCGTCTTAAAAGGAAAAGCAAATATAATTATCAAAGCAGCGAAAAAAGAAAAGATCGACCCTGTATATCTGCTTTCCCAAACATTGAATGAGTCTGCATATGGAACCAGTGATCTAAGTAAAAAAACAATTACTGAGGTGATCGCTGGAGACAGCTTAAAGAAAGATGCAAATGGAAATGTGATCGGATTTCTCAAAGTTAATGGAAAATACATCACAAAGAAAATTTCATCAACGACTGTTTATAATCTGTATGGGATTAAAGCATATGACAGTGATCCGCAATTATGCGGTTCTTCCTATGCATACTACATGGGATGGACAAGTGTAGATAAAGCGATCAATGGTGCAGCAAAATATGTAGCAGATAATTACATTCACAACGCGTCTTATCAACAGAACACATTATATAAGATGAGATATAACCAGAAAAAAGACAACCTCTGGCATCAATATTCCACAAATCCTTCTTATGCAGAAGAGATTGGAAACAAAATACATGAGATGAAAGAAGTGTATGATGGATGTTCTAACACATTTGTATATGACCACCCATCTTTTGTGAAGGAGCCAGAAACTACAACAAAACCTACAACGACAACTGCAAAACCAACCACAACGACTACAACGGCAGTAAAGCAGCCAACAACGGTCAAATATACAGTTACAGGAGCATTACCAAACAGCAGAGTTAAAGCTTCAAAGAGCAATTACGATCTCCGGATCAAACTACCTGAAAAGGTCACAAAGTATTATCTTGAAGATAAGTATACGAGCAGACAATTATTTATGTCTTGTGCAGGGGATTATGTTTCTCATTTCAAAAAATCAGCAAATCGATCTGCAAAGAGTACGATGTCTGATTTCACAGTAAAATATAATTCTGATAAGGAAAGAACTTATGTTTATATCAAGCCATCTAGCTCTTATCGTGGATATTCCGTTACATTTGATAATGGATATGCTTATGTAAAATGGGGAACTCCAAAAACAATGTATAAAAATATCGTTGTGATCGATGCAGGACATGGTGGAACTGATTCTGGAGCTGTAGGAAATGGATTAAGAGAAAAAGATCTGACATTAAGTATCGTGCTTGGTGCAAAAAAATATTTCGATGAAAACAAGAATTATGCAGTGTATTACACAAGAACGACAGATACTTATCCATCTCTGACAGCAAGAAGTCAATTAGCAAATGATGTTGGAGCTGATTATTTCTTAAGCTGTCACATTAATTCTGCAGGTGCAACAGCTAAAGGATCCGAAACTTTATATAACTCTCAGGGATACAAAGCAACGAATGGAGTGACTTCTTACAAATGGGCTGCAAATGTACACAATTTTACAAAAGCAGCAACAGGATTCACAAACAGAGGACTGGTAAACCGAACAGGATTAGCTGTTTTAAGACATACAAGAACAGCTTCTACTTTAACAGAATTTGGATTTATCACAAACAAAGCAGAAGCAACATCTATGAAAGCAAACACAGGCAAATATGGAAAAGCAATGTATAATAGTGTTGTAAAAATGTTTCAAACAAATCCATCAAAAAGATAAAGATCACAAAAGAGGAACAGGTATAAATGCCAGTTCTTCTTTTTTTTGACCATTTTGGTGAACTCAACGATATGGTCGGTTGTATTTTTTATATGTGATTTTTTTTCTGAAGGAAATCTTTCATATTTATAATGAAAGGTAAATTCTTACCAAGCATTTTTTTGAAAAAGTCTGCCAAATGGCGTAAATACGTGACTTCTTGCAAATAGCTGATTTTTAATGGAATGGTTGGTAAAATATTGAGAAAATGGCTTGAAATCTGGATTTATAGAAATCGGTAAGATGTAAGAATGACGGTTTTTCGTTGGTTGAATAATAACATAGGATGTATTGAAATAAAGATTTACCACGTGCCACCATTTCTAATATTTCGTTGAATAATAACATAGGATGTATTGAAATATGTGTATTTATGTAAAAAATATTTTAGAAATTAGTTGAATAATAACATAGGATGTATTGAAATTGGAGCCGCCGCAGTGCTAAGCGTTAAGATCTGGGGTTGAATAATAACATAGGATGTATTGAAATTATAGAAAATCCGATTGAAATTTTTTTGATCTTAGTTGAATAATAACATAGGATGTATTGAAATTTGTTCTTCATTCTTTTTTAAAATAATTTTTCTCTGTTGAATAATAACATGGGATGTATTGAAATTATTTACATTGAACTAATTAAATTTTGAAAGGAGACGTTGAATAATAACATAGGATGTATTGAAATTATTTAAGTTGATATTAATATAGGAAGGAGGTTTTGGTTGAATAATAACATAGGATGTATTGAAATAGGAGTCCGGCGATACAGAATATACTGGTGGTATACGTTGAATAATAACATGGGGTGTATTGAAATACGTTTATTGGAATACAGGGAAATTTGCAATTATCAGTTGAAAATAACATGAGATGTATTGAAATAGGCCTGATTAGCTATAAGGGCATTGGGATACAGTTGAATAACAACATGTAATGTATTGAAATATGAAATTTCGTAAGACAAACACAACAAAAAGATGGTTGAATAATAACATAGGATGTATTTTTTTTATATGTGAAAATTCTTTCTTAAAATTTCTCTCATATTTATTATGTAAAAAACAACACAGGCAAAAAAAAGGAGAGTATATATGTTACAAGATAATATTATTTTAAAAAAAGTAATCGTTCATGTGTCTCAGCCATCCATTGGGAAATATAAAGCATCCGAAGAATGTATTGACTTGGGAACAGATTTTACGGAATTTTTAAAGAAGCAGATAGAAAAGATGACAGAATCTGATGATGCTGTAAAGATCGATCTGAATCATGCTGCAATTACCATTAATCTGGATAATTTTGAAAAAAATACAGCCAAATTAGGAGAAGAACTCTATGATATCTGTTGTGATAGTGTCAAAATCCCAGATGCAGATTTAGTATTCCTTACTTTTACTAGTGAAGGAACTGATTATTTTGGAATGTTGAAAATGGATTATAAACCATTCTATGGACATCAGAAAGGAAGCACAGAGGTTGTCACAAAACAGGTTATGACTAATACATGTAAGGAAGCTTTTATCGTAAATATTGATACATTGAAAGGTGTTCTGCAGCAGAAAAAATATGAGATGCTATCTGGAGAAAAGATCTTTTATCTATCTGAAATGTTCTTAAAGATCACAACCGGATTAAGTCCCAAAAAAAGTTTTGGATATATGATGCAGGCAATCTTAAAAGCAACAAAAGAAAAAAAATTAGAAGATCAGTTAAACATTCGTTTACAACTTTGGAATATGTATCAGGATGATGGAAAATTTAGTATCCCTACAGTTAGTGATCAGATCTTTGGAGATGATACCTCAGGAAAAACAATTTTTGATGATCTTATGGAGAAAAAAGACCTTTCTTATGAATCTTTTGAAATTAAAAAAGAAGCAACCGTGAAAAAATTAGAATATCAAACGATCATCTTAGATGAGATTGAGATTAAAGTTCCTATCTCTGAGATCTTAAAAGTGAAAGAGAAATACTTGCCAGATGGAAAACAGATGATCGTTGACTTTGAGGATCGAAAATTAAAATCTTAAAAGTGAAAGAGAAATATCTGCCAGATGGAAAACAGATGATCGTTGACTTTGAGGACCGAAAATTAAAATCACTAACCCCATGGTAAGCCATGGGGATTGACCGCGGCCTTCGGGCTGCAACTAATCCCAAGTGAATAGCCTAAGCGCAATAGAATGCGGTAAACCAGCTGACATGAACTATTAGTACTACGTTAAGACAGAATAGATAGGTACGTCAGGATGCTTCACAAGTTCTGACCACTACGGATATATATTAAACATCTCTGAGGGTAGGAGAAGTGTGTATATCAAAAAACCTGTTATGAAAAGTGCAGGCGTAATAATCACGTCCTTTCAAAGTTCTACGATGCCACGTATATCGACATCCGAGATGGTAAAAAGAAAAAAGCGAATGCCCTTGGGTGCAACCGTACCAAAAGGCGTGAATCTCGCAGGAGTGAAAAGAACGAACGCATCTATCGTGGCGAAAAGGTGTCGAAAGGCAGGATCGTACTGCGTACAAAGAGAGCAGTCATCCGTCCAGGTGATATAGTTTATGTTGGAAAGAAAAAATATATCGTAGCATCCAGCAAGAATCTGGGCAAGCAGTTAAAACTCGCGGATGGAAGCTTATTAACAACATCAAAAGTAACAAAAATAATACATTGTGGCGGATGGAAAACAGTTACCCTGTAAAGGGCTTCTTCCCCATGCAAGCCATGGGGTTCCCGCCACGAAACGAGGATGATTTTTATTATGACAAAGAGAGACAGAAAGTTATTAACAGCTTTTTTAATGAAATATTTTCAAATTGAAAAAGACGAGATCATGGAAGAGGATGAGATCATGGAATGTATCACTACTTTGATCACGGAAGGAATCTTTCATGATGTACGCTCTTTACAGATTGCAATTGGTAGACAGACAGGCATTTTGATTCCGAAAAAGATGATCGATGACGCACTGTTGTATTAAGAACAGGAGAATTTAAATGGAAAAGGACAATAGAAACAGCAGCGAAGATATTTTAACTCGACTTTCTTTGCTTACAGATGATGTAAACGTTAATAGCATTAAGGGGTGGCCTTATATTAACTTAGGAGAATTTTTTCAAAAGGATTATCCAGAAATGTTTTCAGCTTTGAAATTAGGCATAAATATTAAAAAATGTAATATTTCTATACACAATGTAGAAAGTTATTGCTTCTATGATGATGAGGGAAACATTGATAATATAGATGAAGATGCTCCAGAACTTTTGGTTGGTTTGGGAGTGTGGAAAGTAAGATCTTTTTATCTTTCAAAAAAGGATTTGGTTGCTTTATCGAAATTCATGATAAAATATTATGAAATATTCATTGAAGAATACAAAGAAGTCGAACGACAATTGAATCAATAATACAAAGAAGGCATGGAACCCCATGTCTTTTTTTTGTTGCAGAAGAAAATCTTATATATGAAAAATCATCGAATCAAAATCTTTCATATTTATAATAGAAGATTTTTTTCATGGAAAGGAGAAAGAAAATGAAATTTTTGTATCGATCTTTTTGGACACTGTCTATTATGTCTTGGATGCTATTTCTCTACATATTGAAAAATATTCAATCAACTGGATTCGAAATTGCTTCTATTCTTGTAGGTTTTTTCGTTGTACTATCTCCACTGATTGCAATTTTTCTTGCGAAACATCTAAGTCATGATTGTATCAGTGGATGTTCTGAGATTGAATGTGTTGATCGGAAGTGTGTATTAGTGACATGTTGGATTTCTATGATCGCCTGTATTACAGATACACAAATCCTGTTTTGGGCCAATTTTGCAGCATTTTCTGTTTTGCTGTATCAATCAGAAATGATGTATTTTCATCCAATGCTGATCCTTTTCGGGTTCCATTTCTACGAGGTCAAAATGGATGAGGGGACCTGTATCAGGATCATTAAACGAGGAAAAATTGTACGAAATGCAAAATACGTGGTTTCTGATCGTTTGTATCGATTAAGTGATTACACATATATCGAACTGTAGAAAGGAGAAAGGTTATGTCAAAAATGACAGTCGGAGATTTTGAACACCAAAATCGAAAAATGAAAAAAGTCTCAAAGGGCATGGATACTGTGCTACGTATCGTGTTTTATGGAGTCTTGTTTGGATTAATGATTCATGAACGTAATCTTTTCAGTGGAATCGGATGGGCTTTTATGATCTCAGCAGAAATTATTGGAAATATTCCGGATATTCAGGAGATGAAATATAAGAGTGGAAAGATCATCTCCATGGGATTATGGATCATAGGAATCTTTATCTTTGCAATGTTTTGGAAGTGAGAAAGGAGAATGCATCATGAAAAGAAAAGAACTTGAAAAATGGTACACCATTTGTATTATTATTTCTTCTTTCGTATTGATCGAAAATATTTGGTATGCTCTAACGTTTGCTCCTGATATTCGTAAAGAAATTTTGTATGGAATTATGTTAATCATGAATTTATCTTATTTTTTCTTTATGAAATATAAGAAAAACAGGGTTCCTACATGTTTTTATATTCTCTCAAGTGTGCTGTCTTTTGTGTATACATGTTCTTGGTTTGTATAGAAATTATGAGGATAAAGAAAAAAATACGAAAGGAGAAAAAAGATGCTAATTATGTTGAAAGAAGAAGATAGAGTCATTAATACACAATGTATCAGCGAGATATTCATCCGATATGACAATAAAAAATGTGAATATGACTTAATTTGTACTCTAAATCAAGCTGTTAGTGGATGCAATCAGAAAGTGCTCGGAAGATTTGAAAGTCAGGAGGATGCTGCTGCTATTTTGGAAAATATAGTGAATCAGTATGGAAGGGGACAAAGAATATACAAGATGGGAGAGAAGTAAAAATGTCAATAACACAATTGTATATGAGATTAACAAAGATGCCGATAACTCAATTGTATATCATTGTATCCATTTTTGTTGTAACGCTCCTCTTTTTATCATATTTGTTTTTTAAAAGGAAACATAAAAAAGAGAAAAAAGAAAAGGGTAAAAAATGAAGTATGTATCATTAATCATTGCTGTTTTGATCATTGAATTGTTTATCATCATAGGTTGTTTCATAGCCAGATGGAAAAACAAGAACAATGTAGATGTGGATCATCGAAGGAAGATCGAAGATATTACATTATTAATCTTTTGGATGTCTTTGTTTACAATTGTTGTGATCATGACGGGAATTTTGCTAAAAATAATGTAAGTAAAGGAGAAAAAGATGTTAGTAAAAGATTTATTAGAACAGACAAAAGAAAGTATTCTGATTGAGAGATCTATTCAGTTAACAGAGTTGCCATATGATATTGTGAACACTCGTGCATCCAGGAGAAAGGCAGAAAAGCAGCTTCAAAAGAAATACAAAAAACTGATCGCTGCGATCTTAAGATTAGATCCGGTTCTCTCAGGAGAAATGATCACTTTTGATATGGATGAGGGCGACTTTATGAAAGATGGAGAGATGCTGCCTGTAAAATTCATGGATTGGAAAAAACTCTTAGGCATGGATATTTGCTTAGATGGTCATGATGAAAATGATCAGCAGTGGATCGCAGCATTTATGATCCGATATATGACCTGGTATCACCAGAAATATTCTGATTGTGGAAAATCAAAGTATCAGATCAGAGAAGAAGCAGCTGGAGAGATCAAAGGAAAGAAATTGTTGGAACGAATGGTCAATAAAAAATAGTTTCGTAACCAGGTTGTAAACCGTATGGAGTCCCATACAGTTAGAAAATGTTTTGGTATGGACATGAATGCCCTTACCAGATTTTTTCCATCGTCCATTTTTTTTATGAAATCTCTCATATTTACAATGGAAGTATTTTTTTTATACATCAAATTTTTTGTGAAAGGAGAAAACATTATATGCGTAAAAAAAAGGATCAACAGAGGCAGGGGCAAGAGATAAAAGCGCAAAATAATCAATCAAAATCACGCCGTACAAAAGGTGAAAAGCCTAAAAAACATAAAAAACAAAAAGGTTTTTTACAATACTTGAATCCAAAAGAAATGGAAACAGAGATCATTGGGTATGGTTATCAGTATTCTCTGAAATCTTATCTGATCACTTTATTCCTGAGTTTGGCTGTCGTTGTTGCAGTTTGCAGATTCTTTCAGCTGACACCAAAATATATGGCGATTCTGATCGTGATCTTTTGTTTTTCTTTGCCTGTGATCATTGTCGATCAGTTTCGATTCTTGTATGAACAGAAGCGCTTTCGACAGTCTGTAGACTATATGGAACAGATGATCTATTCTTTTAAAAGAAAACCAAAGATCTTAGAAAGCTTGCGGGATGTATTATCGTTATCTGATGGAAAAATGGCTGAATGCTTAAATCAGGCAATCGAAGCAATCAATCGTGGAGACTCTTATGAAGATGCTTTACTACCGATCGAAAATGAATATGGATGTGAAAGAATGAAAATTTTACATGACTTTCTGATCAAAGTAGAACGTCAAGGTGGAAAATATCAGTCTACATTGAATATTATCTTAGATGATATCCATAGTTGGACAGAACGTACATATTCTTTCCAGAAAGATCGTAAAGTAGTAAAAAACAGTATCATCATTTCTCTGGTTATGGGAGTTATGATCACAGCAACAACAGTGATTTTGTTCTCTCGGAATAAATCCATGTCTCCGATTCTTAAGATGGAAGCATATCAGATCGGTTCCTTTTTGGTCTTAGGAGTTATGATACTGCTGTTTGCTTTTGTACAGAAGAAATTAACTGGTAGTTGGCTGGAAGATATTCATGATACAAATGAAAAACAGATTGACAAAGACTGGAAAAATTTCCGTAAAGAACGAAATGTAGGAAAAGAGATCATGCAGAGTGTTTTTGCCACACTTATATGTAGTGGACCAGTTATTATCTTTGGTTTATGGCAGTCAAGCAAGATCTTTATCATCGGTGGAATTGTTTTAGCGATCGTCATCTTCTTTGTTCCAACAGGAAATGGAAATGCTGCAAAGAAGCGTTTGATCAAAGAATGCGAAAAAGAATTTCCGGGATGGATTCGTGGAATTGCATTAGACCTACAGACAGACAATGTCTATATGTCTTTAAGAAATTCTGCACCAAATGCTCCATATGTATTTCGTAATGAAATTTACAAACTACTGGATGAGATTGAAAAAGATCCAACTGGAATTTTACCATATCAACATTTCCTAGAAGATCTGGAAGTACCAGATATTCATTCCATTGTTAAGATGTTATATTCTTTAAACGAAGTAGGAAGTGATGATGCAGAAACACAGATCAACAGTTTGATCGTAAGAAACAATGCTTTAATTGAAAAAGCAGAGCGCCTGAAAGATGCAGATAAGGTAAAATTAGTAAAACAGATCACATGGCTTCCAATGTTAACTTCTACCGCAAAGATCTTTTTGGATATGGGATTACTTATCATGTTCCTGTTCCAGATGATGGGAAAATTGCAGTAGATATGCATTTAAGAATAGCATATTTTTGAAAAAAATTAGACTTGGAAAAGATTCTGAGTCTTTTTTTGTGTAATAAACTACTGAAAATCGGTAGAAAACTATGGCAGATGTTAAAAAACAAGCTGCAGAAAACATGAAAGAAATGGATAAATTTCAGACAAAGGAAAAGAGCCTGTGCAGGAACACAGACTCTAAGTTTTATGAATGAATACCGTCAGGAAAATCATTCATATGAAATTATGATAATGATCATTTCAACCCAAAAACAAATGATCATAATCATTGTGATCAGCCATAAATAAAGACCGATTACAAAAGTAACAATTGAACAAACATTCGGACGTTCTCATTTCAGGGATCGTTCGGATTTTTTTTGTTCTCACTATAAATATGAGAGATTTGAAAAGCAATATTTCTCACATATAAAAAAAATAAAAGACCAATACGGACAAAATACATCAATCGTACTGGTCCTATGCTTTTCGTGGTTGAGACCATGCCCCTTTATGGGCAGGGCAATTCCCCCTTTTTACAACATAATATACAGTTCCATATTTTTTTTCTTAACTCTCATATTTAAAATGAGGAGTTTTTCTACTTCAAATTTTAAAAGAAAGGGGACATTGCTATGGGTGATTTGATCGAAGAATATGGAGAGATCGTAGTTCTTGTTATTTTGGGAATTGGAATCTGTGCTGCATTCATCAAAGTCATAGGGATGATCTAAAGGGAAAAATATTATGGGTGAATTTTTAGATGAATATGGAATGGTCATCCTTTATGTGATCTTTGGGTTGATCGTTATGGGATTATTCGGAATGATCGTACAGTATTTTGTAGAATACGGTCCAGAGTTTATTAATTCATTGGCATGATGCAAGAAAGGAGGACTTAAAGAATGCATAATCTTATGGAAGAATACGGGAAGATTGTAATTACTGCTGTGGTTGGGATTTTTATCATTGGCCTACTGAGTGGATTTTTATTTAATACCTGGAAAAGTAATGGTGTTTATAAGGATACTGGACATTTATCAGGAAATCAGGAGTTTCAGGCAAAATCACCTTTACCAACCATTACATTAAAAAGTGGAAATAAGACTGTCAAAATGAAACCTGGGACAACTTATAATGCACGAAACAATGTAACTGTTACAGATAGGAAAGATGGAACGATCCCATCCAATAAAGTTGACATCAAGGTGGAACAAGTAGATAAAAATGGAAGAACAACGATTTCTAAATTAGGAACTACAGGAAACACAATATCAGTCAATGCAAATTATCGTTATTACAACATTATTTATAAAGTTACAAACAGCCGAGGCTATAAAGCAGAAAAAAGAATGAAATTATTAGTAACTGGGCGTACAGCTTAGTTTGGAATGGAGAAAACATGAAAAAGATTTTAATTGGAACTGTTGGCATTTTGTTATACAAATATTTGCCAAGATCGATCACTTTTATGCCATTAGACGTTTCGAAAGCAATCTTATGTATTGCAATGATCGTGGGATATTTTCTACTTGATGAAAACTTAAGGAACCTGATCAAGCATAAATTTTCATATATAAAATTTTTCTTTTGTGGAATTGGATTATGGGCAGTACAGAGCATTCTTATGACGTTTTTTTTAACATTCATAGAGGCGTTATTTGGATGGACAATGCCGGTAATGTTAAATGAACAGAATGTAATGTCGCCATGGTTATATGTTCCGATCGCAGTGATCCTTGGACCATTAACAGAAGAATTTTTATTCCGTGGACTTTTTCAAGAGGGATTGTCAGGCCTATCTGATCATAAAGTATGGCAGGTGATCACGATCATTCTTACAAGTATATTTTTTGGAATATTACATCCGATTCCGGCACAAAAGGTTTCCGCATTTATCACAGGAATGGTCTTTGGTTTTATTTATTATAAGAAAAAAGACATTCGATATGGATGCATGCTACATATTGGAAATAATTTCATGGCAACAATGTTATCATATATCCTTGCTGCTGTGATCATATAAGAAAGGAGCGATCAATTTGAAATCACCAATGAACCTAGCGGTCAGTATTATCATTATCATGTTTGCTTTTTTTATCGGGATGAATTATTCTGTGGCAAGTTTAACAACAAAAAATGCCAGAGAATATCATGAAGAAGTGATTCATCAAATAGAAGCTAGTAACTTTGATTCTGATGTTATCAGTCATTGTATTAGTGATGCAACAAAAAAGGGATATACATTGAAAATCTCAAACGACGGTTTTTATGAAAATTCTTCCAGATACAAAGTAACATTAACATATCATTCTAAAGTAATGATCCTTGGAATCGATCAAACACATGCTTTAGAAGGCTATGCTTTGTAAAGGGGAGGGATTTTATGAGATTAGCAATAGAAACCTTCGTATGCGCAATTTTGATTTCTCTTTTGGTATTACTTGGTATGTTTAACCAACAAGTAGACATGAACACTGGAAATGCAAAACAGTTTTGTTCTTCTGCAATCAATCGCATGGAAAGTGCAGAATTTGCAAACGAAGTAGTTGATCGATGTAAAAGTGATGCAACAGCATCAGGATATCGATTAACAGTTACATCTGCAGCAAGCGGAGATACAACAACTTACACAACAGTTTTAACATATAAGGTGAAAGTGCCTTTATTCCAGTTTGAAAGAGAATATCAGATCAAGCAGGCAGCAGAAGTCAATAATGATTAAGAAGAAGCAGTCATCAGAAATGGTGGCTGTTTTTCTCATTCCATTTTACAGTGTCATTTTTTTTTCTCAAAAATCTCATATTTAAAATGAAGGGAAAAATGGAGTTGAAAGCAGAGAAGTGCCTCAGATTTTTTTTCAAATCTCTCATATTTAAAGTGTAAGAGAAAAGCGACAGTTATCTTTCTTGAAAAATCTCATATTTGTAATGAATGAAAATTAAAAAGGTATGGAAAAAATCATATATTTTTTGATCTTTAAATGTAAATAAACATCAAATATAGAAAAATAAGGTTTCTGCTTTTTGAAAAGTCTTCTAATTCAAAGACTTTAGAAGTTTTTTCAAAGACCAGAAATGGTCCCTAAAAAAAATAAAAAGGAGGTAGCCAAATTATGGGTGAGTTTCTAGACAATTATGGACGAATCATTGTATCCGTCATTATCGTGTTAGCTTTAGCAGGATTTGTGGCTGCGACATTTACACCACAGTTCCAGACAGCGATCACAAATACACTTAAGACTTTCTTCACAAAGTCAGGAGCTGCAGGATCTCTGATCATGTAAGAAAACAGCAGTAAAACAAAGAACAAAAAGAATTTTAAACATAAGAAAGGAAATATAAATCATGGGAGAATTTTTAGACAATTACGGTAGAATCATCGTTTCAGTAATCATTGTATTAGCATTAGCAACATTTGTGGCTGCAACATTTACACCACAGTTCCAGAAAGCTTTAACTGATACATTATCAACATTCTTCGCAAAATCAGGAGCTACAGGATCTCTGATCATGTAAGAAAACAGCAGTAAAGCAAAGAGCAAGAAAAATTTTAAACATAAGAAAGGAAATATAAATCATGGGAGAATTTTTAGACAATTATGGTAGAATCATTGTTTCAGTAATCATTGTATTAGCATTAGCAGGATTTGTGGCTGCAACATTTACACCACAGTTCCAGAAAGCTTTAACTGATACATTAAGCACATTCTTCACAAGATCAGGAGCTACAGCAGGCAAACTAATCATGTAATAAAAATACAGACAGTAACCATTTACAAAAACTGTTTTGGTACACCTCAAAAAGTCTGTAAATATAGAAGAGCATCATAGCAGAAGTTATGGTGCTTTTTTCTTTCCCATAAAAAATATCAAATCTCTCATATTTATAATAGAAGGAAACACATTTCAGAAAGGAGATATAAAATTATGAAAGGTGCGATCACAGGATTTATCGTATGCCTGATCATGGTGTTTTCTGTTTATATCATGCAGGCAACGACTGCAACATCCGTCCGTCAGGATGAGTTGACAACAAATACAAGCAATGCAGTTGACGCAACGATCCAAAGTTGCAGAAACAACAAATATTCTACAGATGATGCAATGGCAAAAGGGTTCCAGCAGCATTTAAAAAATCAGATGACAGCAGATGGCAAATTGAAAGTTGAGATCACAGAATGCGATCACACGAAAGGAATTCTTTCAGTCAAAGTTGTTGAAACATATAAGATTCCAAGTGGAAAAACAAGAATTGTTTCATGTGAGAAAACAGGAGTTGTAGAAGAATAAGTCATGAGTTTGCAAGTAGTGTAATTTCATATGAAAAATTAGACTTAGAAATGATTCTGAGTCTTTTTTTTTGTGCTGCAAACTGCTGAAAATACAATATTATCATATTAATTTTCTCATATCGCATATTTGAATTGAGAAAATAAATCCGGATGTTCCTAAGAAAGGAGAATTCGGGATGAAAGAATTCATAACAGCAGAAAAAATAGCGGAAATGTTAATCAGTGGCGTGATCAGTTGTGCAGTTGCACTTGCAGTTAACTGTATCATCGAAAAATATAAAAACAAGAAAAGAGCCGATGTGGATGAAACACCGACTCAAGACAATATTTCTGAAAGATCCGATGAAAATCTTTCAGATGTTTTAAAATATGCGGATATCCACGACAATACCAATTGTGATATCCAAATAAACATATACGCTGACCAAAAATCTGATCAGTAAGAAAACAATTTAACATTAGCATCCGGATGTTCTCGCTTTTGAGAATGTTCGGATTTTATTTTGCTTTCACTTTAAATATGCGAGATTTAAAAATAAATATTTTTCATATATAAAAATTTATCAAAAAAAAAGCCAATAGGAAATCACTGCCAAGACTGTCTATGAATGAATGTGCCAGAATTAGCTTTAAAATCTTATATGTGAAAAATATCTTTCGGAAAATCTCGCATATTTACTATAGAAGAAATTTGAAAGGAGTTTTTTTATGAAACATGGAAAGAAACCAACAAGAGAACAGAAAATGATGCTAAAAGAAGCAGGACTGGTTCCTGAGAACTGGCTGGTTGTAAAGAATATGGAAGACCATATTGAGGTAGTCAGCAAAAAGTCTTTATCAAATGCGACAAAGAAGCCTAAGACAAGAAAGATCATGAAGTAACAAAAGGAGTGTGGGATTGTGATAGAAAAAATCATATATGCAATGAATCTTGTCATCATGGGGACCATATTCTACACATCCTTAACGGAATCATATTTACAACGATTATTAATTGATGATCCGGATACAAAAGAAGATGTGATACGTTTTTTTGAAAAGAGATCTTTTAAGGTTGCAGGGATTACAATGATCTTAAGTATCCTTCCAATCATTGGACAGTTATATGCATTGTTTCTTTCATTCATCACTATTTTCTTAGATGATCGGGAGCATATCAAAGGTTCTTATAGTGACAATGAAGAAGATGATATGTCCATTCGGGAACTGATCGTGCAAATGATGAAAGATGATTTTGAAGAGGAATAAGAGATATGGATATTGTGAGTTTTGTTTTATCAGTGCAGGTATTTACTGTGATTTTTAATACTTTGGCAGGATATTACATGAACAAAATAATGCTGGACTATGATTACGATGATCCAAATATGAAAGAAATTATATATCAAGAAGTACACAAAGGAATTGTATCAGGAATTAAGAACTTCTTTATTTGTTGGATTCCTATTTATTCTCAATTAATTATGGCTGCTGGAATTTACGGAATTTTAAATTTGGATAAAAAGACAAAGATATGTGATGGTCTAACACTTCGTGAAGGAATATGCAAAAAGATATTAGAAGATCATGAAGAAGGAAAAAAATAATGCTTGAAGTTAAAGAGTAGTGTAATTTGGTATGGAAAATAGACTTGGAGTTAATTCTGAGTCTTTTTTTTTGTGTTGTAAACTGCTGAAAATGTAACATCATCATTTTAATTTCCTCAAATCGCATATTTGTAATGAGAAAATAAAAGTCTGGATGCTCCACGAAAGGAGAATCCTTATGGATATATTCGATAAATTCGCTGAAATGGTAGTAAATTTCGTTAGAAGATATGTAGTAAAGTTCGTAGTTAACAAGCTCTTAGACTGGATTTGGAAGAAGATCAAGCCGAAATTGTTGAAAATCGGTAGAAGACTATGGCAGATGTTAAAAGACAAGCTGCAGAAAACACGAAAGAAATGGTTAAACATAAAGGAGAAGTGCAGAAAAAGAGCCTGTGTACCACCACAGACTCTGTTCTTTGTGAATGAGTGTCAAAACGACAATCAATCACACGTAGTCTTAATTATGATTATTGTAATCGATAGACAAATAATCATAATTGTTGTAATTATCCTCTAGCAAGGATAATCCATAAAAAGAAAATCAATAAGTAAACATTAGCATCCGGACGTTCTCATATAGAGAATATTCGGATTTTTATTGTTTCACTATAAATATGAGATTTTTGAAAATAAATATTTTTCATATATAAGATTTTATTTTCATAAAAAGAACCGGCACATGATAAAAAGTGTATCGATTCTTGGTTCTTAGTTGAAAAAAATATGATACGGTTCTGGTTGATTTTTTCGTGATACAGTAGTATAATAAATAATGTAAAAGGAGAATTATATCAGTTCTCCTTTTTTTTGTACCTAAAGATATAATCTATGTAGAAGCTTCTGGAGAAATCCAGGGGCTTTTTTTGTTGTTGAGAGGAGCTTCCTGTATAATTCAAATATAGGGAATTCTAAGAAAGAAGGTTGAGAAAAAAATACCTCAGTGTAAAATAAGATTACTGACTTTGCGGGTTAGTAAAAAATCTTATTAAACAGAGAGGTATCTGAAATGAAGTATAACACACAGAACGCAAAAATTGAATCTATTACGGAAAAAACATTGATAGTTGGAATTGATGTAGGAAGTGAAACACACTATGCAAGAGCCTTCGATTGGCGTAATTATGAGTATTCAAAAAAGCCATTGGAATTCAGTAATAATGAAGCAGGATTTGTGACATTTAAAGTATGGATGGAGGAACTGGCAGAGAAATATGGAAAAGATGTTGTGATTCCTGGGATGGAGCCAACAGGACATTATTGGTTCAATCTAGGAGCATACCTGCAGGACAACGGAATGAAACCAGTTCATGTGAATCCACATCATGTAAAAAAATCAAAAGAGCTGGATGATAATAATCCAAACAAAAATGACCGTAAGGATCCCAAAACGATTGCGGCACTGGTAAATGAAGGAAGGTTTTCGTATCCATATATACCAACAGGTGTTTATGCAGAGATCCGAAGCTTATCAAATCTGAGGCTTCAAGCCCAGGAAGAAATCACAAGGATCAAGAATCGTATTGCAAGATGGTTTAGTATCTATTTCCCGGAAATAAAAGACGTTTATAAAAATCCGGGAGCTGTGAGTGGTCTTATGATCTTGAAGGTAGCACCGTTACCGAAAGATATCGTAAAATTGGGAGTTGATGGAGTTAACCAGATCTGGCGGGATGCTAAGTTAAGAGCAGCTGGTCTAAAGAGGGCAAAGACCCTGGTAACGGCTGCGGAGCACAGTATAGGAAGTCAGGAAGCTTGTGATAGCGCAAGGATTGAATTGAAGATACTGCTGAATGATTATGAAATATATCATCAGCGGGAAGAAGAATTAATGGAGCTGATAGAAGAAAAACTGTCAGAAGTTCCATATATCGATAAGCTGTTGGAGATCAAAGGGATTGGAATGAAGACAGTAAGTGGATTTGTAGCAGAAGTAGGAGATATCAAACGATTTGATAATCCGAAACAGCTTCAGAAACTGGCAGGATATGCCATAGTAGAGTGTAGTTCAGGAAAACACAAAGGTGAAAGTCATATCAGTTATAGAGGAAGAAAACGCCTTAGATATGTACTGTATGAAGCAGCCATATCATTGATTGCGAGGAATACAGAATTTAAGGAAATACACAGGTATTATCAAACCAGGGGAAAGAATTCATTAAAGAAAATGCAGTCAGTTATAGCGGTTGCATGTAAAGCATTAAGGATCTTTTATGCGATATTGACAAAGGGAGTAACTTATGATGGAGCAAAGATGCTGCAAGATATCAAGAGACCACAATTGAAAGTAGCATAAGAAAAGAAGATCATCGTAAAAGGATGAAGAAAGCAGACTGTAATGGGAAACGTCCATCTAAAAGATGCTGTTACAGAAAGCAAGTCAGTAATAAAAACAAAGAATGAGCGAGTAGTCGGCAGGAATAAATTCCAGAGGGCAAGACCCTGACGAGGAGCTAAGCTGACACCCGGATTATGGATAGGCAGAACGAAGGAAGTTAGGACATATAAAGAGTAGATCCTGGTAGATACGGGAGGTGCGTTGCCATAGATGGAAGGGAATATACAAGGCCATTAAAAACAGAACAAAGAAGACGTTTTGTTTTGTATACCCTAAAACAGCTATTTTCGTACTGGATACAGAGAAATATCCATAAAACATGCTCATTCATCTGAGATAAATAACTAAAAAATCCTTTATTTTAAAGGAAAAACAACTTGACTAATTAGGGAGGAATAAAAAAGTAAATTATGGTGGATCAAAAATATCATATTCTCAATGCAGAATAATGACGATGAGAGAAAGTAGGATTATTTTCTTGTGGAGAAAAATTTTAATTTAAAGAAGGAGATGTTTATCATGGATAAAAAAATTAAGAAATTTTTAAAAAAAATCTGGTGGTTTATGTTTAGTCTGTTGACATTAGTTGGAGGAATATTAACTGGATTTCCAGTATGTAACAACAACTATGTTTATGTAACAGCAAATGATACACCTACTGAGCATATTTGTAGAAGAAGGGTATCTCAAAATCCTAAAGAATGTAATACATGTTCTACTGCATCAGAAAAGGAACCAATAACAATGTCTTTCAATATAAAAATTGTACGAGAATATTTAATTGACGCATCGCAGTATGCGAAGAATGATAATGAAAAGAATGAAAGCAGAAAGACGATTATTGATTATATCTGTGATTATATTTCTGAGGGATTATTGCTTATTTTATCAGATATAATTGGACTTATGATTTTAATTGTTTGTAAACTTATTTTACTAAAAAGAAAAATCTGTAATAAAATTTTTGACGATGTTGTAACACCAGTTGTTGAAGAAATCATTGAAGAAGAAAAAGATGGGATGAAAGAAGAATTGAAAAAATGGATTAAAAATCAAAGCAAAAAATGATCATAGATGGCAGTCTGAAATATGGCTGCTGTTTTTTTTATATGTGAAAATTAAAAAAAATTAAAAAACTCATATTTAAACCGAGAGAAATTTGAAGAAATTGTGTTTTTATACAATTATTTTTTTTCAAATCTCTCATATTTATATTGGACGATAAAGATTACGTTGTTGCGGAGCCGCTGAGTCCGATCTGCAGCGTGATCCAGTCCGCGAACCTTGAAAATTAAATAAAGAAAGGAGAAGTGATCGCGATGTTTGATAAGATACAATCAACGTATTTTAAACGCGTTACGACTGGTGTTCTGGCACTCTTTATGACTGCTTCTTCCGGATTTTCGTATGCAGTGCCAGTTTATGCACAAGAAGTAACAACAGCAGCTGCGAAGCGGAAAAAGGAAGAAGAGTTTAGTAGCACAGAATCTTCGACTCTGACGTTGCGAGAAAATGACAAAAAAAACGAGGCGGAAGGCAGTAAAACAACAGAGACTGACGGTATTAAGGTTACGACAAATGGCAGCTCTGATGTGCAACCGGAAGTTAAGATTGAAAAGCCTGATAACAAAAAGGAACCAGGAAGAAAACTTTCCAGTAAAAAAGCACAGGAAGATCTAAAGGAAATGATTCAAAATAAAAAATATTCTTATCAGGATATTCTACAGAGAATTTTTGAGATCGATGATTTTACATTTTATTCGAAATTAACACTCGATGAGATCAAATTTCTGATGAGTGGCACAACCGAAGAAAAATATGAGATCGCAGAGCTTTTAATGTACAAATCTGTATATCTTTATGCAGATTATGATATCACAACGGAAGATTTCTATTCTTATCTGTTTCAATATTTTCAGTTCTTAGATGAATGTAATGTTGATCTAAAAGATGAAGAGATTGAAAAGATCGAAAAACAATTGCTTCTTGATATTAATATTTATTATGTTGGTGACAAGGATATGTATCAGAAAGATCTGAATGAATATCTGGAAAATACGACATCACCTTATAATAAGAAGATACAAAAGACTTGTTCTGATTATGTAAAAGCGATGAAAGCTTATCTTTTTGCATTAAAAGAAGATCGTGATAAAAATAAAATCCGTCTTTCTTTAGGATTGAAAGAAGAAACAAAAACAGACCAAGAAGAAGCAACGGAACAAATGAAAAAGACTAGTAATGATTTTAATATTACAGAAGGCTCTTCATTAAAAACATATGATCACAGAGATAAAGATGGAGATAATCTGGGATATAATTCAGGCTCTTATTTCTATGTTCAATTAGTCGATGAAGGTGGGGCAACAACCACAGGTAAAATTAGCGTTTCTGGACGTAGCAGTAGTTATGGAAACAAAGACTCTAAATTATATGGAGTTCTAAGAGATAAAGAAACAACGTGGAATTGTAGTTTATCTTGTAGTCCCAATAATCACAATTTGTCATTAAATCAAACAACGGTAACAACACGAAAAGATGATGTTAAGGTTAGAGCAAAACGTACTGCGGGAAGTGATAAAGGTAAAACAACAACTACTACAAGTTATTTTATCATGAACTTCTCAATGGGATTTACTGTTCATGCACATTATAACTATAGTGGTAGAGATTATGACATCCCAAGTTTAGGAACTCCAATCCGATTTAATACAGATACCTATGCGGCAGCAAATAACGGTACTCAAACACTGGACACTACAGGTACTGTTCACTCAGATACTCCAGAAGCAGGTGGTATTAATGTTCAGATCAATACTGGTATGTTTGGTGTTAGAACATATAATAGTTATCGTTATCGTGGAACAAAGTTGACTTTGACTTATAAAAAACCACAAAGAACATTAGATGTCAATGGACGTCTTGATGGAAGTGATTCAGGTGGTACTACAGGATATGGAACATTTGATGTTTATTTAAATGGAAGTTGTGTCGCAAATGATGTGACGGATTTCTATAAAACTGATATCGCTGATGGAACATCCTATGAAATCAATGATATTAAAGCAACAAATGGAAAAGTCTATAATGGAGTGTATTCAGGATCAGCATCTGGCAGCATGTGCGGTAATCGATCAGTTTATTTAAAATTTGATGCCCCGACATACTATCTCGATATTAATGGAGAATTAGATGGAACGTGGCAGGGAAACTTAGATGGGCTTGGATCTTGTGATGTCTACGTGAATGGTACCTGTGTAGGAGATGATATCACCGATTTTTGGCAAGCATATCCAGCAGGCACGAAATGGGAGATCAGAGATATTAAAACCGCAAGTGGAAAGAAATACCGAGGAATCACACCAGGACTTTCTGGGACGATCGGCTCAAGTACATCAAGTGTTGTATTACAATATACTTCTGGATCGGCCTTATCTATTGACCCAAATGGTGGAACATATAAAGGAAGCAGTGGCGTTACAACAGTAAATAATTTATCCCCTGGAGCAACGATTACTGTAGATTCTCCAACAAGGCCAGGATATAAATTTGGTGGATATGATACTTCTCATGGAGACTATCAATATTTTGCATCTAATAATGGTTGGACGACAAGTCATGGAGAAAATGTAGGAACGTATTCCAGAAGTTTTGATGGGAATGTGAGTTTAAATGAAGCCCCAGATGGTGGCTATTATCGAACGAATCATGTATGGCGGGGAATAGACTCTGCTACCGATAATTATAACTGCATTTCGTTCCCAACATATACTGCACAAGCAGGACACACATATAAGATCAGTGGAGAAGTCTGGATTAGTGAAAGACCAAGCGGCGGAAGTTTCGCTTTAAATTTCTATCATGGAGATTCTTCCAATGACTGGAAACATTGTATGTGGGGAATATCAGAAGGATGGACTGGTAAATGGGTAAAATTTAGTATGGAACGTACTTTTGATACCACTACAAATGATGCCAGGTTTGAAATCTGGACAAGTAATCTAAAAGGATTAACAGGAAATATAAGCTTCTGGCTACAAGGACTGAAAATCACAGATGAAACCACAGGAAATGATGTTTCAATGACTAAGATCGCTATTGGAAACAGTGATATTAAATTAACAGCACGTTGGATCCCATTACACTCTACATTATCTTATGACGCACAGGGTGGATCTTTAGACAGTGTAAAATCAACTGATAATCCGAATAACTATAAAATTGTTGATAACGGAGATTATTTTATTCAGTCTGGATTAAATTCATCTCGTTATCTTCATGATTATGATTGTTCCAGAGAAAATGGAGCAAAAGTATGTACCTTCCAAGGATATGGAGCAAATGCAAAACAATGTATCTGGACGTTTGAACGTTACAAAAATACACCATACTATTACATTATCAACAAATATAATGGAAAAGCACTGAATCTTTCAGGAGATGGACCAGGAACTCGTGATGGATCAGTAGAAATGTGGACTCAATTAGACGGATCAAACGCTGCTCAATCAGATTTCCTTTGGTATTTCAAAGATGCTGGAGATGGATATATAACAATCTGTAATAAACTGACTGATAAAGCATTGGATATTCCAAATGGAGAAGATAATGATAATGTAAAACTTCAACAATATACTCCAAATGGAACAGCTTCTCAGAAGTTTAAATTAGTTCAATCTGAAGATAATTATGTTACCACATCAGTTGTTTATAATGGAAAATATCTTACAGCTACAGGAAGTAGCAACAGTACAGGATGTGCTTTTACAGATAAAAAAATATTATGGAAAGTTAGAAGAAGAGGCAGAGAAAGGTATTTTGAAAATGAATATTCTGACACATATACATTAGAAGATACCACAACAGGTTTAAAACTAAATGCCGTTTATTATAATGGTAGGTATATTATTTTTAATAATCAATATGATGAGTTATGCTATAATAATGGAAATCTTTGGATGGAATATGATGATGATGAAAAAGATCAGTATAGCATTTCTGTACAACTTGCAGATGCAGACCCATCTTCTCTACCAAGTAGTAATATAAGCATGACTCTTGCAGATTTCCCAACCAGAGAAAAATACACAGACAGTAATGTCTATATCAACTCTGCAACTCCAGTCAAAAAAGGATGTAAATTCTTAGGATGGAGTACTTCAAAGGATGGTTCTGTAAAATATCAGCCTGGCGATCTTTATGATGTGAATCAGGATGGTGGCAATGTTACTTTGTATGCAAAATGGACCGCTTGGAAACATACTGTCACATATGACAAAAATGTTCCAGCAAACTCTAAGAAGACAGATGTAAAAAACATGCCAGGAAATCAGACAAAGATCTATGATCAGAATCTGACTCTGCAGTCTAATGTGCCAACCAGAATCGGTTATACATTTGTAAAATGGACAACAAATAAGGATGGAACAGGAACTGCTTATCAGCCAGGTAGTCAATATTCTTACAATAGAGACAGTGATGGTGGAACTGTTACTTTATATGCAGTCTGGACACCATGGAAATACACTGTGATATATGATAAGAATGTACCTGATAATTCTTCTAGTCAGACTGTCAGCAATATGCCAGCAGATCAAACAAAAACAGAAGAAGTTAATCTGACTTTAAGTAGTAATAAGCCAAGCAGAAATGGTTACATCTTCAATGGATGGCAGGCTCAGATCAATGGAAAAGCAGTTGATTATCAGCCAGGAGCTAAATTATCTTATGATGTGGATGATAAAGATGTTTCAACGATCATCTTAAAGGCTCAATGGACGCCATGGAAACATACGGTTCATTATGATAAGAATGTACCTGCTAATTCATCTAGTCAAACGGTAACAAATATGCCGGAAGATCAAACAAAGACATTTGATAAAAAATTAAATCTGAGTACTAAAATTCCAAAAAGAGAAGGTTATAACTTTGTTGGATGGCTTCTTGAATATGGAACAGCGATTGCTGTAGTAAGTCCTGGAACTGCTTATGAAAGAGATCAAAATGGTGGAACATATGTTTTAAAAGCTCAATGGGAACCATGGAAGCATACTGTACATTATGATGCAAATGGTGGGGACCAGAGCAGTGTTCCAAATGACCAGAAGAAAACTTATGAACAGAATATGAATGTAGCTACGAAAGTTCCTACAAGAAATGAATATAAGTTCTTAGGTTGGAAAGCATATCATGAATATAATGATAAAAGTGGAAACAAACACAGTGAACTCATCGGTAATTATCAGCCGGGTGCATCTTATAATTATGATATTGATGAAACTGGTCAATATGCTGCAGATAATGGAGAATATAATAAATGTGGAACTGTAACAATGAAAGCTCAATGGGTTCAGCTTTACACAGTGAAGTATGATGGAAACCAACCAGCGATCAAAGGTGTTACTGTCACAGGTTCTGTAGCAAATCAGACACAGGGACAGGATGAAAGTGTCAACTTACGTACAAACAACTTTAAAAACGACAGCGGCGTTTATAAAGACTGGAGCGTAGGAAAAGATGCTTATAAATATGCTGTAAAGAGTGGCATATTTAGAAAATACATTCATCCAGAAGGATTCAAAACGAATCATAGTACAATGCAAAACGAATTGTTTGCTTATACTGAAGAATAGCACGTCAACAGACCTAAAAAAAACGAAAAGGGCAGATTCTTAATTGAGTCTGTTCTTTTTTTGTGTTTTTTTTTATATGTGAGAAATATTTCAAACTAAAAAATCTCATATTTAGAATAAAAAAGAAGATAAAAACAGAAAATCCGTTGATAAACTTAAAATAATGGCATATAATAAGAATAAGCAATGGATAGAATGAAAAATCAAGGAGATAATGCTATGAAACTATTAAAAGTTGAAGTTGAGGGACTTCCATTATTTAAAGAAAAAATGAGCTTAGATTTTTATGCAGCACAAAGAATTTCTAAGACACATAAGATGAATTTACATCGTATATCAGCAAACATGTACGTAAATCCAACAACAGCAATTGCAGGAATTAATGCTTCCGGAAAAACTTCTGTTTTGAAAATATTAATGTTTGTCTTCGAAATGCTGAATAATGAACCAATAAATCATATAAAAACAAGAAATATACTAGGGAATACGAATAAATGTACAATTACATCTTATTTTTATTCTAAAAGACAGATGGTGTATAAATTACAAACAACAATTCAATGTATCGGGCAGGATATTGAAAGTGGATGGAAATATCAGATTACGGATGAAAAAATGTGGGAAAAACAATCACTAAAAAATATGACAAAAAAAGAAATGTTTCGATTTTCTGATCATCAGATTATAGAAGAAAGAAATGAAAATGAAGCGTTTTTGCCAGATGATGTAAGTATTATGATTGCATATCATAAAAAGTATGCCGAAAAAATTGAAATAAAGAATATGATGTCATTCACAAATATGAATGTATTACGTGTAACAGAAAACATTCCGGCTTCCGTTATTTCTTTTTTGGATCCTACAGTTGAAAAACTATATTTTGAAAATCTAGAAAAAAAACAGATCATTCATCTAAAATTTAAAGGAAAGAAAGAGCTTGTGTTAAACAATCAAAAAGATCTTGAAAATTATCTTTCTTCTGGAACAATTAAAGGAATTGTTATGTTTATGATGTTGATTAACGTAATGAAAAAAGGTGGATATTTAATTGTAGATGAAATAGAAAATCATTATAATAAAGAAATTGTTTCTTCAATCATAAAATTCTTCATGGATATTAGACTAAATAAGAATGGAGCAACTTTAATATTTACAACCCATTATCCAGAACTTTTGGACTTATATGAAAGAAATGATAGTATTTATATTACAAGAAATGAAAATGGAATTTACTTAGAAAAGCTTTCTGATGTATTAAAACGAAATGATATTAAGAAAAGTGATGTATATCAGAGCGGGATGCTGGAAGGAACTACTCCAACATACAGTTCTTATATTGCATTAAAAAAACATATTGCTGCGGCATTAGAAGATTAATGGGGGAGTAATATGGAAGGATTAAAATTATCAAAATACAACGCTTGTATATGCGAAGGATCCGCAGAAATGGCAATTATAGATATTTTGTTGGATCATGAACTACTTATATTTCAAAGAGAAGATCTGATTGAAGAAACGCCTCTTTTATGCCGAAATGGTAAGAAATTTGAAGAACAATATCTAAGAAGACAATTTGACGATCAGATTACAGTTTTTCGAATTTTGGATTCAAGAAGAGAAAAGTTTAAATTAAGTAAAGCGTATCAATCAAAGGTTCATGTCATTAATGTTATTACGGCTCCTGAAATTGAAATGCTAATTATCCATAATGAAGGAAAATACAAGCAATTTAAGAAATCTAATAAAAAACCAAGTGACTTTTGTAAAATAGATTTGAAAATGGCAAATGTAAAAGATTACGATTTTGTAAAAGAATATTTCCGGGATCCGGCGGTTTTAATTAGGGCTATTACCAAATATAAAGAAAATGTTAAGACTCGGAATGATGAAAAAATGCTATGGAATTTATTAAGACATTGAATAATTGTGCAGAATAAAAAAACGAAAAGGGCAGATTCTTAATTGAGCCTGTTCTTTTTTTTTGTGTGAAAGATCTTATATATGAAAAAAATAATTGGTTTAAAAATCTCATATTTATAATGAAGAAAATATTGTGTTATTTTAAGAAGTAGAATATAATAAAATAAAAGAGGCATGCCTTCTCAAATTATATAGAGAAAGAAAAATTACCAAAATAGGATATAAAGATAAAATGACAAATGAACATATGCAAAAATGTTTCCCTGCTTATATACCGGAAGAAGAAATTAGAAAAGCAGGAGCTAAAGAAAATGAATATAATGTTTATAGAATTTGTAAATGGGGAGAATTAAATCAGCATGCATTTATATCTACATATGAAGAAGTACTAGAACGGGATGGAAATGTCAATGATTTGGATTTAAATGATATCAGCTCGTTCAGTACATCTTGTTTTAAAAAAGAAAAAGATGCAAAAAGGATGATGAAATTTTTTACAAAAAAAAATCCACAAGCTATATTGGCATATGGGAATATAAAAAAAGAAACGGGATTATCACAAAAAACAAGTGAGAGAAAGCCAAAACAAAAATCACATGTCGATTGGTGGATATATAAAGATAGTATTATATATAGTGATTTTAAAAAGGTAACACTCGAAAGGAGCGAAGAAAATGGAGAATAAAATGTTCTATCAGGACGGAAAAAAAAGATTCCTATATGATTATATTTTCTTTGAGACAACAAATCCTATCTTTTTTTCTTGTGTAGATGAAAAAAAAGATATATATATTGCCACATTGTGTGATGATAGAAAAGAATTGCGTTGGATTCTTGCAAAGACATCAGAATCACAATTAATGGATATTATGAAAAATAAAGTAACAATGTATGATGTGTATTTGAATTCAGATATATATTATGTTATTACTAGAAAATGTAATGTTACAAAGTGTCAATTATGTGATGATAAATCAATCGATAAACTTGATTTTCCTACAAAGGGAGAATATTTTGAAGCAGATGATGAAGAATTGGCAGATTATATGGCGCATATTAATAAAAAAAATAATAATAATATATATAATGAATCCTTTCATAAAAAAAAGAAATTTATCTTACAGAAGGGATCAATTAAAACATCACACACAAATCAAGATGATAACAAAGATATGGAAATAGCAACAATTGATATAGAATATAATGCTTTCAATGCTGCATAAGGAATAAAAAAAATGAATAATAAAAATATAGAAAGTGTTTTAAAACTAAATAATTTGGTATTTGATAAGATCAATTTTGAGAGACATGGTTTTAAAAGTGACAATGAATTTCGATTCGAAATTTCTTCTGAAATTTTTGAAAAAGACGGGCATTACAGAGTAACTTTAAAATTAGAAGGAGAAAAGAATGATGAGTATACAGTTAGTATTAGTTTATCCGGTTTTTTTACCTTTGATTCTCAATATCAGCTTTCAGAAGAAGATGTCGAAACATTAATTACTAAAAATGGAATTGCTATATTGATGCCATATTTAAGAAACCAATTATCAAACTTGACTGCTCAACCGAATACAGATGCTGTAGTTTTACCAATTTTTAATATCAACAATATGTTAAAGAAATAGAATATTGAATTGTATAATCATCTAAAATCTGTTAAAATACTCCATAAGGGAGTAAAACCAATCTCATATAATAACAACCACGGGCTTCCTGTTTTGGAAGTCCATTTTTTTATATGTGAAAAATAAAAAAATAAAAATCTCTCATATTTATTATGTAAAGATTAAAAAAGACTCAATAACCTGATGCAAAAAACAGGTTTGAACGTACGGAGGGAGAAAGAGTATGCGTAAATTAAGAAAAGTTGTACCATTTGGACTGGCGGTTATGATGTCGTTACAGGGGATCTATCCTGCAGTTCCAGTGATGGCAGATACCGTAAAAGTAGCAGCTGCAAAGAAAACTACATCATCAGCTACTGTATTAAGCAAAAAAGAACGTGCAAAGATCATGCAGCAGATCAATGCGATGAGTCCGGAAGAAGGACTAAAGCTTGCAAAGAAAAAAGGAATCATCAAAGAGGATACGAATGCAAAAGAAAGTAATCTGAAAAAAGCAACGGTCAACAAAGACGCCAAAGAGGGAGAGATTGGATATCAGTTTACTCAGGATCAGTATGTGGATGAAACACATCGTATCCGATATGAATATACAGTAACGGCTGAAGGAGAGGTGTCAGCTCAGTATGTAAAAGGAATTGTATATGAAGACGGTAATCCTAAAAAAGACAATAACAAAGAAGTTACGTATGATATTACAGACGAATTAACATATCCTTCTCAGGTTACATTAAATAACACAACTTACAAAGTGACAGATGCTGCAACATTAAATGTAAAGGCAAAACATCTGATCATTCCAGAGGGTGTCGAAACATGTTGGGATTCTTCTACGGACCAATATGTAGAAAAAATGACAATTCCTTCTACATTAAAGAAATTTGATCGAAATTTTTATGGGCATTACTCATATGATGATGATAAATATGAATTGGAATTAAAAGGGAAATATGTTTTTAAAGGCTATGAATTATCAAATCCTGAAAAGGCAAAGTATATTTCGGTTAGAGATGGTATTGTCTATAATAAAGAAGAAACAGAAATGGTTTCAGCTGCACCATGTGCATTAGAAAAAGACGTTTTAACATTGCCAGATACATTAAAAGAAATTCCGGCAGGCTCTTTTACAGCATGTAAGGGTATTAAAAAGCTTGTCTTCGGTAAAAACATCACATCCATCGGGAACGGAGCTTTTGCTTATTCCAACATTGAAAACGTACAGATGAATGATAACGTGACTGTTTTAGATGAATATGCGTTTTATTACTGTACAAAATTAGCAAATGTAGACTTATCCAAGAGTCTGACAAAGATTGATGGATATGAAACATTTAAGTACACAGCTGCTTTAAAACATATCGATCTGAAGAATGTAAAAGAATTGACTGGATGGTATACGTTTCGGTGGTCTGGATTAGAAGATGTGGATCTGTCTAATGTTGAAAGCGTAGATGGAATTCAGGTGTTTGGAACATGTTATAATTTAAAAACAGTTTATATTGGAAAGAACACTGATCTTTCAAGCAGATTAGGAATTGGATGCAATTGTTTTGCTGGATGTTTTAAATTAGAAAAGTATGTACAGAAAGAAAAAAATATTCATAATTTGTATGTTGAAGATGGAAAATTATATTCTTCTAAGATTAAAGGACGTGTTGGAGCTCAAAATGGAGAAATGGAAGAAAGAACATTGACCGGTAAAATTTTATTGGGATATCCAGTACAAATGCAGAAAGTCGATGCACAAAAAAATAATGGAACATTAAAGATCAATAACGATATCACGGCAATCGGATCTGCAGGATTGATTACATTTATTTATGTTGTTGATAATAATGGGAAATATAGTTCATTTGATACAATATATAGTAAGTTGATTATTCCAGCAAATATTGAAGCATTCCAGCTCATTAATTCTATGCCACAGCAAAATCTAGAAGTTGATGTTTATGGAAATAAAATGCCATTGTTTGCATATCATTGTTTTTATTCAATTAATGATAGTGATGCCGAAAAGGAAGATGCAGTATTAGGAACAAAAACAATCAAATTTAAGACTGCTGCCTTAAAAGAAGAATTCGAACAGCATTGGAAAGAACATGTTATGTATATTTATCAGGGAGAAAAAGAAGTATATGGCGTCCTTCCAGAAAAGAAAACAACATCACTTTCACTCAATAAAACATCCGATAAGATCTTATGCGATGGAACTTCTCATGAAATTCATCTAATCGCAAAATTATCTGAGGATGATTGTACCGATGTGGTAACTTTTAAGAGTTCAAATGAAGATCTTGCAACTGTGGATGGCAATGGTGTGGTCACTACAAAAGCAAATGCACATGGATCTGCAACTATTACTGCAACCGCAGGAGATCATACAGCAACTTATAAATTAACACAGGCAGGATCAGGAATCAATGTAACAGCAGATCAGAAAACAATCGTTTATAAAGAATGGTGGGAAACAGAGAATCTTTTAGACAACATTAAAAAAAGCATTAATGTAACCTGTGCAGATTGTCATAACAATTTAGGGAGAGATAAAGATTATGAAGTCATTGTTTCTGATTACAAAAAAACTGGAAAAGTAGATGTGACAATTAAGGGGATTGGTGCTTTTGAGGGAATGACAGCTAAGACTTCTGTAAATGTGGAATATCATAAGCATGGAGAAGAGGGATACGATATCTGTAATTTATATTCTGGTTATAACTGGACTGGAAAAGAAGTAAAACCGGATGTTCTGATCTGTTGTGTTGATTGCAACAAGGAATTAAAAGAAGGAACAGATTATAAACTGGAATATAAAAACAATGTAAATGTCGGTACTGCAACAGTCAAAGTTGTTGGTATGGGTGCTTATAAAGGTGTTGACCAGACCGCTAATTTTGAGATCGAAGAAGATTGTGGATGGAATGGTATCAAGTATTATAATGACACGTATCAGAACGGTGATCATATCGGAAGTCTTGAATGGAGTGAATGGAGATATAATAAAAAAACCCCATATATCTCTATTGCATGTAATCATTGCGGAAAAGAATTGGAAAATGGAAAAGATTATACGATCACATTCTCTAATACAGATCATCTAGGAGAAGGTACAGCAAAAGTTGTGGGATTAAATGAATATGCAGGACATGAGCTTAGTTTTACCTATACATTAAAACCAAAAGATCTAAAGGCAGAATCTTATTATAATGGAGATGATCTTGGAACTTACAAATGGACAGGAAAAGAAGTAAAACCAGATATTGGAAAGATCTATGTTCAGGATATTTATGGATTTGTAGTTGATACAGAAGCTGTCGAAGGAAAAGATTATCAGTTAGAATATTCCAATAACATTGAAGATGGTACTGCAACGGTCAAGGTTGTTGGAATCGGAGATGCAAAAGGAACTGTTTTAACTTATACATACCACATTGAAAAACAGCATGATTGGAATGGATTTTACTCTAAAGGACACAAGGATGGAGAAAGTCTTGGAACATTTAAATGGACTGGAAATACGGTCCTGATCGATCCTGATATGAGATGCAGCCACTGTGACAAAGAATTACAGGAAAATGTAGATTACAAGATCGAGTACAGCAATAATATCGATCCGGGTGTTGCAAGTATGAAGATCATCGGTATGGGAGATTACAAAGGGTATGAATTAAACTTTACGTTTGTGATCGAAAAGAAAGCTCCTACGACAACCGAAGATCAGAAACCTACAACAACGACTACGGAGACAAAACCAACGACTGGAACAACTGCAGCTACTACTACAACAACAGAAACAAAGCCTGCTACGACAGAAACAAGACCAAGCACAGAAGATTCTTCTACAGCAGGAACAACTGCAGCAAAAAAAGAAACTGCAACAACTGCAGCTCCTGTGATCAGGATTTCTGTAAAGAAAGCTGCGATCCAGAAGATCAAAGCATTAAAGAAAGCGTTTACGATCAATATCTTAAAGAATAAGGATCAGGTCACAGGATACCAGATCAGCTATTCTTACAAGAAGAACTTTAAAGGGCAGAAAGTAAAGACTCTCAAGAAGTTCAAATACAAAAAGATCAAAGTAAAACGCAAAAAATACACGATCACTTCTTACAAAGTAAAAGGACTCAAGAGAAAGAAGACGATTTATGTCAGAGTCAGAGCTTACAAACAGGTTGGAAAAACTAAGGTTTATGGTAAGTGGAGTAGTGTGAAGAAAGTAAAAATTAAATAACGAAACGAAAGGAGTGGCTTTCTTTGAAAGGCTGCTTCTTTTTTTTATATGTGAAAAATATTTTTTGTGAAAAAACTCATATTTGTAATAGATTGTGAGGTGGAGATGTTGAAGGAAATTAAAAAAATTGATAAAATGAGTCATAACAAGAAGATCAAAATTGATATGAAAAAAGAAGAAAGGACTAAATTAATGTCATTTTTTACAAGTAATTTATCAGGTCGAGTTAGAAATTTTGAATTACCGGCAACAAAAGCGTTGATGCCTCTATACGAATCAATTGTTAATTCTATCTATGCCATTGATGAACGACAACAAAAAGAAAATACTCTAAATGGTCGTATTATGGTTCATATTGTACGTGAACCACAACAGTACATTCAGACAGATGGGATTGATGGCAGCATTAATGATATTACGGGGTTTATTATAATTGATAATGGAATCGGTTTTAATGATGCTAATATGAAATCTTTTTTACAATTAGATTCTACATATAGAATTGAAAAAGGTGGAAAGGGCGTTGGTAGGTTTACATGGCTAAAGGCTTTCCGAAAAGCTAAAATTGAAAGCTGCTTTGAAAATGGTAATCAATGGGTAAAAAGAAGTTTTGATTTTATGTTGGGTCAAGATGAAATTAATGATTCATTAATAAAAATTGATGAATTAAAAGATAATAAAACAGTTGTAATATTAGAAGACTGTTTATCACCATATAAAGATAAACTTCCAAAAGGAGGCGATAATGTTGCCACGAAAATCATGCAGCATTGTTTTATCTATTTAATGTCACCAACATGTCCAGAAATTATAGTAGTAGATGATATCAACCAGCAGACTTATAATATAAATCAAATGTTTAGAAATTCTATACAAGAAGAATCAAACCTAATAGAATTTGAAATTAAAAATGAAAAATTTTTCTTACGACATGCAAAAATTATGGATTCATCATTTGATGCAAGTAAATTATACCTTTATGCGAATGATCGGATGGTCCAGGAAATAAATATAGAAAAATATATTGTTGATCTTGATAAAAACCTTTTTCTTGAGAATGGGTATTATTATGCTGGGGTTTTGTCAGGAGAGTTTTTAGATAAAAACGTTGGAACAAACCGAACTTCTTTCATGATTCCTAATATAGCAGAAAATGATTTGGAAATAGGAATGAATGATATTATCTTAAAAACATCCGAAGAAATCAAAGTATATTTATCAGAATATTTGAAAGAAGTAAAGAAAAAGAAAAAAGAAAGAATTGCTAAGTATATAAAAACAACAGCTCCTCAGTATAGACATTTATTAAATTACATGGAAGAAGATATTGAATCTATAAAACCGTCTCTTTCTGAGATAAAATTAGATGATGAACTACATAAGATTAAACGAAAATTTGAAAAACAATTAAAAGAAGAAAATGAAAAAATATTAAAAACATTAGAAGTCGGTGCTGTTAATTTGGATTCATATCAAGAAAAATTTGCCAATCAATTTGCTAAGATCAGTGAAGCAAACAAATCATCTTTAGCTGAATATGTAGCACACAGAAAAGTTGTTTTGGAATTGTTAAAAAAAGGAATTCGGTCCAATGATTTTGGAAAATATAGCAAAGAAGCATTTATTCATAATCTTATTTATCCAATGCGGAGAACTTCTGAAGAAATTGAATATCAGGCTCATAATTTGTGGTTAATTGATGAAAAATTAGCATATTGTGATTATATATCTTCAGACGTTCCATTTAATAATGATTCAAAAGAGGGGAGACCAGATTTACTACTTCTAGATAGTCCAGTTGCTGTATCAGACGAAGAAAATACTGGAAGAGAATATGGGACCATCATAATATTTGAATTAAAGCGACCGATGCGAGATGATTATACATCAAGTGATAATCCTATTGATCAGATGATGGATTATGCAGAAAAACTTAAAGAAAATACTGTTAAAGACAAATATGGAAGGACAATAAAAACAAGTGATAATACACAATTATATTTATATGCTGTATGTGACATAACAAATACTTTAATAAGGATAGCAAGAAAATATAATTTTTGTGAAACACCGGATAAATTAGGGATGTATTATTATAACAATGTTATAATAATACATTGAAATTTTGTCATATGATAAGATCATTGATGACACAACGAAAAGAAATGAAATTTTGTTTGATAAATTAGGAATATGAATTAAAAATTCAAAACGAAAAGGACAGATTCTTAATTGAGCCTGTTCTTTTTTTTGTTTTCTTGTATGTGAAAAACATTTTTCCTTAAATCTTTCATATTTAAAATAAAGGAGTTTTAATATGAAGGAAGAGAATTAACCAGTTTTGAATTTTTGGGATAAAAAATCTACAAAAATGAGAACCAATAAAGGAATCATTATATGTGGAATAGCGGGATTTTCAAAATCATATTTTGAGATACTTCAAAAACAAAAAGAGCAAAAGTATAAAAAAAGGAGAAGAATAAGATGGAAAAATGTTTTGATGAAAATAAAATAGCCAAACTTACAGGAACTGCAGTACAGGATGATGAAACATTTAAAGCAGAAGGTGGATTTGTTCCTGAAAGAGATCAGTTTTATTTTGAGATGAAGCAAGGAAATCATGTTTTTATGGTTGGATTTAAAGACCTGCTGATATGCTTGAGATTGCTTGAAGAAATGGGGGAGATTCCAAAGATCAATGGGAAATGGTGGACACAGATAGAAACGCTTTACGGTGGTGAGCTTTGCATGGTAAAATATAAAGAAACCAAGTAAAGCCATGCATAGGAGAGATGTGATGAAAGAAATCAAGTTTACTACAAGATATGATGATCCAACTTTGCCTTTTTCAGATAAAGATTTTAAAGGGAAATATGAAGGTCGTATAGGAGATAAATCTGATTATATACAGATGATTAATGGAGAAAAAAAACATTTAGCGTTATGTCCGAGATGTAATAACCCTGTTGTCATTCTTGGGATATATAAGAGAATTAATGTTGCTCCTCATGCGAGACATGCAAAAGGAGTAGATATTCCTAAAGTAGTTAAATTTAACGAATATAAGTATAAGAATTGTCCTTATCATAAGAAAAACGCAAATTATGTGAAAGAATATGTTCCTGAAACAGAGGAACCAGAAAGACAGAAATTATATCAGATCACAAAAGAGCATTTTGATAAGGCAATTTATCTATTACAAAAGGGAACAGGGATTTATATAACGCTATCTATGGCTGAAGAACTTGCAGAAAATTATGTGGCTGAACGTGCATATAATTATATTGATGCAACAGTTTATAATATTCCGTGGTATTTGCTTTATAGCTTGATGGGTGGGTTTCCTTTGTATCATATGCTCATAAAAAAGAATACGATAATTTATAGACATCTTCGTAAATTGAAGTTCGATTTAAGAAATAGTATGGTTGAAGGATATGTCTATGTAGAAGAAAATGAGGGATATTTATTAACTGCTACAAATTACAGATACATAGTAGATAAAAATGATCATTTAAATGAGAAGCTAGATTTTTCAATTCTTCGCCCTGATAAGAAAGTGTCTACTGGCTTATATGAACGGGTAGATAAATTTTCTATCGGTGTAGATTCATATTATTTTTCAAATCTGATCAATTATAAAAACTGGAAACCACGACAAAAGGTATTAGATATTGCAGCAAAATATATGAAACCAGATCAGACAGTTGAAGTTCAAGATAATAGTGACTGGATGGATTGATTTTTCTGATAGAATATTGTATTATATATAGAGAAATAATATTGAAATAAATTTACCAGTTTGTTCTCCAGTGTCCTTCGGGCCTGGGGACTTTTTTATATGTGAAAAAGAATTATTGTAAGAAATCTCATATTTAAAATAAAAAGGAGATTTTGCTATGGAAAAAGTAGAAAGATGCTTTTGTAAAAACTGCAAAAAAGAAACAGGAATTGTATGGGGGACGACATCGAGAACTACTTATATAAAAGAAATTCCCTTTGATTTTTCAGAAACAATTGCCATATGTAAAGAATGTGGACACGAAGTGGTTCCAAAGGGGTTGATCGCCTTCAATATGAAAGAATTTGGAGATCAATATTATACACTTCTTGAAAATGAAGCTAAATTGTGTAATGATGAAATCGAGGATCATACAGATTGCCAGGAGTGCGGAGAAGACTACCTGTTTAAAATGAAGGATAATTTTCATGAGTTTTCAATTGGGTTAAAAACAATTCTTTCTTGTTTAGCAATGGCTGAAAAAGAGGGCGCTGTTCCTAAAATTCCGTATGAATGGTGGTGGCTAATTAATGGGAGGTACTGATGGACACATTCAAAACAAAACCTGGAATACCAGAAGAAATTCTGATCACAGAAGAAAATTTTGCTAATGAAACTGGGAGACAATTCCCTTGTGCTATGAAAAAAAATGAGAAGATAACTTATAAGGCGGTTTGTCCTGCCTGTGATAATCCGATACAGATCATTGGGCTGTTTAAAAGAGAAGAAGAAGTAAAAAGAAAACCATATGGAAGACATACGACAATCGATCTACCTGGATTAACCGTATACAGTGAAGAGGATTATCTGAATTGTCCATATCATAATCCCAACCCACATAATAGTGATGCAAAAAGAAAACCTGGGAATAAAAAATCTCAATATTTTTATAATCTTATGAAAGAACATTTCGACTTAATTGTATTAATTTTGGAAAAGAAATTGCAGATCTATGTCAGTTATCATTTTGCAGAGACGCTATTACGCAGTTGGAGAGATAATGAAGGATGGAGATATTATGATACAAATTATAATAATCTTCCATACATGTTACTATTTGCAGAAATGGCACGTCCTATGTTTGGAAAACTAATTCAAAAAGACAGTAATGTAGAAAAAGCGATTCTAGAAAAGGGAATCAATTTTCAATTAGAAGATGTGGGGATGGATTATTATCGCAAAATTAAGCAGAGAGATGGATTTTTGGATGCAACTTTCTATCTTACTCATCATCATTTTGAAAGAAAGGGAGAACATACAGAAGAAACATATCTATACCGTGTTGTAGAAGGCAAAAATAAGATATATGAAGAAAAGATCGTTGTAGAAAAAGGAAGATTGTATGAGATAACCCAAAAACAAGGAAAAAGAAGTGCAAGAGAAGAACGGCTGATAGAAATAGCAAATAAGATATTGTAACGAAAAGTGAGGAGCAGGTATATTCGTATCTGTTCTTTTTTTTGCTTTAAAAGCTATCTTAATTGCTTCAGTTTCATATTTTTTCTCTCAAAATTCATATTTGAATTGAGAAAAGATAAATCCGGATGCTCCAACAGAAGGAGAATTCGTGATAAATATGAAGAAAATAGTAATGGCGCTGCAGATTATGTGGTATGGAATACAGTTAGCAAAAGAAATTAAGAAATTTCATCAATGGTATAAGAAAAGAACCGATGGTAATTCATCGGCTCCTAATGGCATTACTGAGAAAGAAACTCCACCTTCTAACTCAGATATAAAAATTGGAAATATTACAGTCGAGAATAGTCCCGGCTGCAATATCAATGTTGGGTATCAGTTTCATGCTAATGGCAAAACTGACTCACCCATGTGAACATAAAGAAAATTAGAAAATAAAAATCAAGCATCCGGATATTCTCTCACAAAACAATATGAGAATGTTCGGTTTTGCTTTTATTTTTTTTCTTTCAATTTAAATATGAGAGATATGAATTTTTTTATTTTTCACATATAAGATTTTGTAACTCAGGAAAAGAAAAAAAATAAGCAGACACACCAGATATCTTTTTCCAAATATCTCATATTTATATTGTAATACTATTTTTCAGAAAGGAGGCCGCAGAAAATGCGATTACGAAAAATTGGAGGAAAGGTGATTGCTTGTGCCTGTTTAAGCCTAAGTGTTTTGATGTGTGTCCCTATGAGTGCTGCACATGCCGCAATTCCAGTCGATACAAATTATGCACAGTGGGATTATAAACCTTTTATATATCCATCTAAAAATTCAGATGGATCAGAACAGACAAAACAACCGGATTTTGATGGAAAAATCAAAGAAGACGAAAAAAATGAGAACAAATACTTTGAATTTCAGTATTCCGATAAAGTATCAAATAATGCATTAAAAGAATATGTCGAAAATGATAAGGTTGCAATTTCTGATCTTCTCGGATTGGTTAAAGCATGGGATCGCGAAGAAAATGAATTAACAAGCAGCATCAGAGTTGCAAAGATCGAATATCCTGCAAGCAAAAAGGATAATTATAAACCAGCAACCGTCTTAAATCCATCCAAAACATCAAAACTTGATACTTATTTTAATCATTTGAATAAAGATGAATATGTTGATATTAAGATCACATATGAAGTGTCAGATACTGGCGGAAATACAGTGCAACAAACAGGATATGTGCGTGTTAAATACAATAATCCACCTGTCTTAAAATCTGATTATCTCGCTTATACAGTGGAAGAATTAGCTGAAAGAGGAGATGAGATCTTAAATGAGATCAAAACAAATGCTTTTGCAAGTGATATTGAAGATGATGCAAATAAGATCAAATTAACACCAAAACTGGTGAATCCGAATCCATTGACTTTAAATGATATTAAAGATCAAGGAAGTCACATTATCACATTTACAGTTACAGATAGTGGCGGAAAAACAGCAACTTCTAAACCAGAAGTTTATATCACAACAGGAGATCCTTATAACTTAGCAAATAAGAAAACAACAAGATTTATTAGTTACAAATACATGTATACTTTAAAAAAAGACAGTATTTGGAGAAAAGCTGATCGCTGGAGTTATCTTGAAAAGGTTTTAAAGAATAACGAAAGTGATCATCCTACGGTTAAATACACCTATGAATTTACTGTTGGAGATTATAAGGATTGAGATTCTTGGCAAAATGTGCTAAGATAAAATTGCAAGTTTTGGTTTTGTCTTTCAAAGACTAAACATAAGAGGAGAACAGATACAGTGTCTGTTCTTCTTTTTTTTTGTACAAATTTATCAAAAATCCTTTCAGTGCCAGATTAATTTTCTCAAATCGCATATTTGAATTGAGAAGAAAAAGTTCGGGTGCTTCACAGAAAGGAATATCCGATATGAGTATAAAGATAATATTAGAAATGTTACAGATTGCATGGTATGGAACTCAGTTAATAAAAGAAATGAAAGAGTTATATAAATGGTGTAAGAAAAGAGCCGATGATAAATCACCGACTCCTAATACCACTACTGAGCAAGATATCCCACCTTCTAGCTCAGATACAACGATTACAGTTGAAAAGAATAAAGACTGTAATATCAACATAAACGTTTATCCAAAACTGGATAAATAAAACTTAATAATCAGCATCCGGACGTTTTCTCTTAAGTATTATGCTTAAGAATTCGTTCGGATTATTTTTCTTTTCATATTAAATATGAGATTTTTGAGAAAAAATATTTTTCATATATAAGAATTTTTAAAACTCATATTTAAAATGAGTATTAATTTTCCAAGTAGAAATTTATCGTTCTCCTCATCCGTCATATTTACAATGTAGTTATAAATGACGATCAGGAGAAAGGAGAACAGGAGTAGTAAGATTCCATACTTTTTCCTGATTGTGCTTTATCCTGAAATGGGATATAATCAAGGAAAGGAAGAAAGATGGAAAAAGATTTTGAAGAGCGAAATCGCAGGTTTCAGTCCAAAATTCAAAGGTTCTGTCTTATGGACGATACTTTCATGAGTAAGGTATTTGAAGATAAGAAATGTACAGAACTTTTGCTCAGGATCATTCTGAATCGAGATGACCTGATTGTGGATCATGTGAATTGTCAGCAGGATATCAAAAATCTGCAGGGACGCTCCATTCGCATGGATATTCTTGCACATGACAGGAAAGGTGTCATATATAATATAGAAGTGCAGAATGATGATGCCGGTGCAGATCCTAAAAGAGCGAGATACAACAGCAGTCTTTTGGATGCGAATATTACAGAAGCAGGAGATAAGTATGATCAGCTGCGAGAAACATATGTGATCTTCATCACAAGGAATGATGTTCTTGGCAGTGGCTTGCCAATCTATCATATTGATCGAACAATTGAAGAAACAGGAGAAAAATTTAAAGACGATGCGCATATTATCTATGTAAATTCGTCCATTCAAAATGAAACGAAGCTTGGAAAGTTAATGCAAGACTTTTGGTGTAAACGAGGCGAAGAAATGAATTACGATGTTTTGGCTGAACGAGTTAGTTTCTTTAAGGAGAAGAAGGAAGGAGTTAATCAAATGTGTGAAATCTTGGATGAAGTCAAAGAAGAAGGTAAGAACGAAGGAAAAATTGAACTTCTAGTAGATCTTGTAAAGACCGGGGTTCTATCAATTTCAGAAGCAGCAAAAAAAATTAAAATGTCAGAAGAAGAGTTCAAAAAATATCTCTAATCTGAACATAACAATTCAATACTCCAAAAACAAAGCAGGGAAGATTTTTCTTCTCTGTTTTTTTATATGTGAAAATTATCGTTTCTAAAAACTATCATATTTATGATGTAGTATTCAATGACGCATAGAGAAAGGAAGTAACATATGAATGATATGAAAAAAATGATCAAACAGTTTCACCAGACAAAAGATGATTATCAGAAAGAGAAAATCAAAAAAAATACCTTAGAGACCATGCAGGGTGATATTGAAAAAATTCTAAAAGAGAAATATCCTGAATATAGTGAAAAGCATAAAGATGATCTTATGTGTGAAGGCTATATGGCTGTTTTAGAATCACTGGAAACAGTATCTCCTGATCTGGAAGAAAAAGAAATTGTTCGCCAGACGAAAGAAAAAATTGAATGTAATATGCAAGGTTATATAGAAGCTTTCGTTGATTAAAAAAAGAAGAGATCCGAAAATTATCGGGTCTCTTTGTTTTTTTTCGGAAGTACGATTTCTTTTTTGTAAATCGTCTTGTATTTGATTTCCTTTTTCTCATAATCCCAACCGGATATTTCAGAAATTTCATAGATTTTGTAATCTTTCATATAAATGATAACATCCATGCTCATCAACATCTTTAATGCGTCTTCTCTGGAATAATCAGAAGCATATTTTACATAATCGGCTAATTTGTTTAATGCCTGAGTAGAAGATGCACCATGAACAGATGCCCAACATTGATGTCCTGTATAAGCTGCATTCAAGAAAGGTAAGGCCTCAGCCCCTTTGATCTCTCCAATGATAAAATAATCTAAGTCAGTCAATAAACCATTCCTTGCAAGATCGGCTAATCCAATTGGTGGTTCATCGTAAGTCCTTGGAATCACTGTATGTTGAAACATCAGATCCGGGTGTTTATAAGTAAATAATTCCTCATTTTCCTGTATGATCAATCCAGATTTGCTGTATGGAATATACTCCAATAGAGTATTCATTAATGTTGTCTTTCCAGATCCGCCTTTTCCAGTAAATAAGATTCCGGATGCTGTTTTTACTTTTTCTAATAAATAAGCAGCAATTTTTAAATCTTCGATCATTCCTGCATTATAAAGATCTTCAATATCTTTCTTCATGCGAGAAATTTTACGGATATGAATGTATGGATAAGGAACAGAGTTTACATAATTTGTACAGATATTAAAACGAAGAATGTTATTCTTATTTGTTGTTGTATCTGTGAAGTTCTGTACCGAATTCATCGGAGAGAGATCAGAATTGTTACGTATGGCTACTCCATCACAAAAACGTTCATAGTCATAAATATCTCGAAAATGCAAATTAGAAGATAAACGTTTTCCATATCGTTTGATCCTGATCAGATCAGGAGAAATCACTTTTATGTCACTAATAGAATCATCATTGATCAGATCTTCCAAAACGTAATATCCAAAGATAGATTCGTCTACACGGTATAACATAATCTCCATTTCCTTTTCATTTAAATCAAACTTTTTACTTAAAAATTCTGTGACATGGTCGAAAAATTCTTCCCTTTTTATATCTCCCTTTCTAGCTTTTCGGACCATTCGTTTTTCAATTTTTGTAAAATATTCTAGAACCTTATCCAAAATTGCTTCCTGCTTTTCAATCTTCATATCAGGATTTAGCATTGCCTTCACTGATTTCGCATCATAGACCAATTCTATTTGATCCTGACGATCAAACCCTTGATCTTTTTTTGGAATGTAATAATCGATTCGATTTAAAAATGGAAGATTTTTAGGATCTTTGTCTTCAGAATGATCATCTTGGTAGGTAATATCATGCTTTTTCAAATGGTTGTTTAGGCGTTTGCGTATTTCAAACCATGCGTCATCTTGCTTTAATGCTGGGATGATCTTTTCTGGAATATGCAGTAAAATATGACAATGCGTATGTGGTTCTGAATTGTGGACCATCAAAGATAAAATATTGTCTTCATAGAATGTTTTTTGAAAAAAATCAAGGATGAGATCAATCTGTTGTATATAAGGGATATTAGTCATATCATCCAGCGGGATTTCCAAAAGTACAGCGAAATCGCCTTCATGAAATGGTTGATAATAATTATCTTCCCACAACTGAGGATAATTCCTGTTTTCTGCCCATGGGATATAATCATAATCACTGTTTTTTGCAGCAATCCAGTTAATTTCCTTCAAAGCATCATCAATAATCCCAGCAAGAACTTCATCTGTGTGTAGATCAGCGTGTTCTCTTTTTTGTACTTCTGATTCTTTTTCCAGTTCTTTCAATGTTTGTATTTTCTTGATTTTTAAATAAAATTGATTCATGTTCAAAACTCCTTTCTATGTGAAGCCTCACACGACTAAAGTCGCGTGCTTCCCCTTAAGTATGTATATAC
>OJMP01000156.1_pt1 | contig 68544 bp, 81 predicted proteins | sample 1597311 | NCBI WGS metagenome assembly OJMP01 (sample SAMEA2452134, study PRJEB22498) | human gut metagenome | biome: human feces; feature: human gut; material: feces | place: Australia | collected 2012 | reverse complement strand
GGCATAGTCCATTTTTTCGCTATTTCATGAGTTGCCAGATACAAAGCCTTTAACAGCGCCGTATCGCTCGGAAATACGCTTCTCTGCTTGTTCAGACGGCGATAGCCGCTGTTGAGGCTTTCAATGGCGTTGGTGGTGTAAATGACCTTTCTGACCTCCGCTGAGAACTTGAAAATCGGTGAGATAACGTCCCAGTTCGTGTGCCAGCTCTTCATAGCGTTTGGATAATCTTTCTCCCACTTTTTTGTTACACGTTCAAGCTGCTTATAGCAATCCCACAAAATAGAGCCTGAGTTGACAAAGGGAGTATAATATAGACAGAGGTGGTAAAAAATGCTGCATAATGAAGCAAGAGAGTTACTGGTAGAAGCTTATGAAAAAACAGGTAAAGCAAAAGAAGTGGCAGAGTGCTTTTCAGTAGATACAAGTACGGTGTATCGTTTGAATCGGCAGAAGAAAGCCACCGGTTCCGTCAAGCTTAGAACAAATCAGCGAGGCAGGAAACCGTCTTTATCTCCTACGGATTTATCAAATATTGATAAGGCAATTCAAGAACAGCCTGATATTACAATAGACGAAATTATTGAAAAGCTGAATCTGCATGTGGCGAACGAAACTGTCCGCAAAGCAGTTATAAAAATGGGGTACATTTATAAATGGTTTCCGTCAATTTTTTTGCTTCCAATCTCTTGCAAATTTCTTCAGAATAGTGTATACTTGTTTTCATAGGACAACACTCCTTTGAGTTAATGTAGGTTACAAGTACATTATAACTCTTTTTGGGACTGTTGTCCTATCTTTTTGTGCTTTTTTAGGGATGCTCATTTATAGTTATAAGAATATATCAAGCATTCGCAGAAATTTAATTTTTTTGAAAATCTGCATTACCAAGGGGGTATTATACCCATTTTACGAAGTTACAAACAAGTAATTTCCTAAATCCCATGAATAGTGGGCCATTGGGGATATTTTTATTTTTGGGTTGGAGTTTTGCGGATTCAGATTTCTAATATTTTGTGCATTTTGACGATTTTGAAAGTAGCTGCCTACTTTTGCTTGACACTAACACTGTGATGCACTAAATTGACACCGGGACAGAATTGTGATAAAATAGTTAGGAACAAATACAGAATGGCACAACAGAAAGGAAAATCAAAAATGAAAAGCAACAGGACATTTTTTTACGGCAGTCTGATTGTAATCGCTGCCGGATTGCTGGCTTTTCCAAGTTATGCTTTTGCAGAAGAACAAGTAGCACCGCCAATTGCAACAGGAGCACTCTAAGAATTCATTCATTTCGTTAAGTCTTTTGATTTCTTTTTCCATCGCTTTTATCTTCTTCTTTAGTTGTTGATTCTCTTCTGCGATATTCAGTGCATCTTCAGGACTTCGCTCGCCCAGACCGATATCAAGCCCTCCGACCTTCGCCTTTTTAACCCAGCCATACAGCGTGTTAGACGGCACGTTTAGTTCCTTAGCTGCTTTTTCCGTGCCTATCTCCTTTGCAAGCTTTACCGCCTGTACCTTGAAATCATTGTCATACTGTCTGTTCTTTGACATCATTTTCTCCTCCTGGTTTTCATTATTTTCATTTTATTACTTTGAGGATTAGGTGTCAAGTTTTATTATACAACATCATCAGGCGGTAGGCGTTCTGCTTTCCTGTAATGGGATTACGCTGAATTACACAATGATTATGTATGATAAATCGGTTTCCAAAATCGATACTGTAAAGCAAATTGCGGAAGAACTTCCAACGGCTCCGACATCGTCATATCTTCTTTGTGACAGTTGGTATGTATGCGAAAAGGTCGTAAATGCGTTCATTTGCAAAGGCTTTCACACTGTCGGAGCTTTGAAGACGAATCGTATTCTATATCCATACGGCACAAAAATGAATGTCTGTGAATTTGCCGGAAAACTGATAGAAGCAAAGTGCAGGGAACTCTTTCACCTTGTGACCGTGAAAGGGCGAAAGTACTACGTTTACCGATATGAAGGCAATTTGAACGGAATTGAAAATGCAGTTGTTTTGTTATCTTATCCGGCAAAGTCGTTCGGTAAAGAGAAAGCTCTGCGTGCATTCATCAGCACAAATGCAGCTCTTTCGGATGAAGAAATTCTGGATTTGTATGTTGTACGTTGGGAGATTGAAGTCTATTTCCGTGATTGCAAGATGAAGCTTGCTGTTGATAAGTATCAGATTCGATCCGCAAATGGAATCAAACACTTCTGGCTCATTGCATCTCTTGCTTACATGATCGCTTGCTTCGAATCAAAACGGTACAATTTCTCGGAAGGATATCATTTGCTGTCCCAAACGATTCGAAGAGAGCAGATCTCTTTCATTTTTGACTATGCTCAAAACGGTGGGGATAAGTCTGCCCTTTTGGAGAATATTGCTTAACCACTTTTGTGCATTTTCACGAAAACGGTGTTGGGATGCTCATTTATAGCTACTTGCTTTTTGAAGAAGGGTGTGGTATGATAAAAAGAAAAAGGGGTAAATGAAATGCTTAGGATTGCTGTAATTGATGACGATAAAACACTGTTATGTGATATGCACAAGCTATTTGATCGATTTATCATTGCTTATGATTTTGATTTTACCGTAGAATATTTTTCATCTTGTGAAGATATCTATGCAAAATTCAAAGCAGGAGAAAAATATGATTTACTTTTCCTTGACATTGAGTTTCCGGAAATGAAAGGTACAGAATTTGGGCTGCAGCTGCGGAGACAAATGAAAAATTATGATACGCAAATTGTTTTTATTTCTACGATTCGGGATTATGCCATGGAATTATTCAAGATTCGACCGATTGCTTTCTTGATCAAGCCAATTACTTATGAGGACTTATGCAAATGTTTGCAGGATTATATGTTGGATTACAGTAATTCGGATAGTTTTTTGGAATATATATCGGAAAATACAAAGCATAAAATCAAATTGAAAGAAGTTTCGTATTTGGAATCTAACGGGAAAAAAGTGATTTTTCACACAAAAACAGAAGAGTTTGCCGTGAATGGGAAAATCAGCAGTATCATTGAGGGAAACGGTAGTAAATTCCTTTGCATATCAAGAGGCGTTTATGTAAACATAAAACACATCATTAAGGCAACATCAAAGGAAGTAACATTGGAAGACGGCACATCACTTTTTATCAGCCGAGGGCAGCAAAGCATTGTAAGAGATCGATTGTCTGAATTATAAAATTGGGAGGTATATATGGAAACTTCTTTATACTTAGTGTCAAATGTAATTCGCATTTATGCTATTAGTATTTTTTTAGATTCGTTCTTCGGTAATTTGAAATGCAAAAGGATAATAAAAATAATTGCATATATATCCTATTATTTTATCGGAAGTCTGGTTTGGATTATATCACAAAATACGAATATCAATCTTGTTATCAATACAGCAGCAATCATCTTAATTTCTATTCTATACCGTGCAACTTGGAAGAAAAGAGTTTTTTCTGCAATATGGGTTTGTGCGGTTGGAATGTTTATAGATTGGATTGCGTTTTCTATTTTAGGTAATTCTCAATTTGTGCAGAGCGGCTTTTTACAATAGTGTGGTTGGCGGTTACACCCTAAGTGTTCATCCAGCTCTGCCTCAAGCATTTCCTGTATCGTGCCGTCCATCAGATCCCTGAGAGCATCCTCAATATCTTTTGCTGTCCTGATATCATACTCCTCGATCAGCTCTGCGATGATATTCTTCTTCCCCTCGCTCATTGGTTCTCTTTTTCTTCTTGCCATAAAAAATCAGCCTCCTGTGTTATTTATATTTTACCATAGTTGACTGCGTTTTTACAGACTTTTTTTCGGTGGGACTCAGCTCTTTTATTATACACTACTTTGGAGATTTACACAACATATGGGGAAAAACCTATCTTTTCTTTGAATATAGCTTTTAAGATATTTCTTAGTTAGTCATATTTTGTTCTTCTCTGATGCCAATTCCTGACTTTCTCTTTTGTATCATTTTTCTGAGCTTTCTATCAGTTTGTATTTTTAAAGAACACTGCTTCTGCGAATAATTATCCTCAATACAGCGACTTAAATTCACAAACAATCCCATAACAGTATTTCTAAGTAGCATATTTTCAAAATGCCCCATATCGTCAAGCATATTCTGAGCATACTCATTTCCGTCATTTGCGGACTTTGTGAGCCACTCCACAGCCTTTTCCTTATCTTTTTCAAGTTCCTCTGCACCGAAAAGATAAAGCCTGCCGAGCTGATAAGTTGACCACATATTTTCAGTGGATTTTTCAAAATATTCGATGGCTTTAGGAATATCAATCTCCGTTCCAAGTCCCTTTTTGTACATAGCACCCAGTTTGTAATATAGATTATCGTCCGCCTGACCCTTGCTTTCAAGTTCAAGAAAACCGGATAATGCGACCTTGTAATATCTCTGTGCGGTTTCTTTATTCTCAGCAACATATTCACCCTTGCTGTACATTTGCGCAGCGGCATAGGAAGCATACGGCTGACCCTGAGAAGCCGATTTCTGATACCACAAAAAGGCCTGCGACAAATCTTTTTCCACGCCGTTGCCATAATAGTATAGGTTAGCGAGACTGTATTGTGCGAATTTGTTGCCCTCCTGAGCTGACTTCAAAAACCATTCAAATGCCTTTTCATAATCTTGTTCCGTTCCCAGACCATAGCAATGCATTTTTCCGATTCTATACCAAACGTAAGAACGCATATCCACGGGTTTCATAATCTGCCCATCAAATTTCGGCTCATAAGGAAACATAAAATCAGAATCCGGCTCGATCTCCATAAAACCCTGAAATGCTTCTTCGTAGAATGAAAAAGACTTTTTTTCATCTTTTTCGCCGAGTTTATCAGTAGAATAGAGTTTGCCCAGATCTTGAATAGCAAGAACATTGCCTGACCTTGATTCGTTAAGCAAAAGCTGCTCCGCTTTCTGAAAATCTTCAAGCTTTGATTGCTTGTTGTAAATAATCTTACAAGCTTCTTTGTATGCTGTACTCCATTTGAGGTAGTATTTGCTTTGAGGTTCGTCATCAATATCAACTGTTACCGCACTTTCATTACTACAAGTGAACTCTTCGGCTGTCAGCTCCTCGTTATCTGAAAATATCACATTATCATTTTCTAACTGTTTCGACTCGTCTATCTGCGGAGGAATATCTGTTATGTCATCATCAGTTTTTTCTGTCAGTTCCGGTTCTTCAATCTCAATATCAACAACAGGACTATTCATATCCAGTACAGTTCTGATTATCATATTTTTAACAGACTTAAACTCCTTGTTGTCCGCAAGCTTTGGAAACTGAAGCTTTGCCGACGAATAAACGTCGTGCTTCTGCTGCTCCATTTCACACCAAAGAGAATACATTTTCTGAATTGATTCGTTTTCCGAAAGCCTTATAAAAATCTCATCAACAGTTTTCTTCACATCCGCTTTCAAGTATCCGTATACCTTTTTGCCTTTAGAAGAATTAAGCTGTTCATGCAGTTTTGCAACAAGATCAATTAGTTCTGCGTTATCAACATCATTCTGTGAAATGTTATCCGCAAGCTTCTGCATTAATTGTTCTGATTCCTTTTTCATCAGATTGCGCAAATCGGTCTGCTGTGCATAAAGATTGTGAAGTTCATCTGCATAAATATCGTTTGCAAAACCACTGCGGATTTTTTCAATACCATGATTAGTGAGAAATCCCTCGCGCTCGTTGTCGGAGTACACAATAATATGCACATGAGGATTTGTTTTCTTATCGTGAAAAGCAGCGTACCATTTCAGATTAGCCATATCAATTTTCTGATTCTTCGCAATGTTGGGAATCTGCCGCTTGACAAGCTCACGCCACGCTTTTAAATTATCATACCCCATTGCCTGAGCGTTATCTCTGCGGAGCGAAACGACATGAGTCCAAACGTTACCGCCATGGTTTGCAATCTCTTTTGCAACCTTTTCAAGATTAATAGGTTCGTCCGATTGTGAAAACAAACCGTGCGAACCAAACTTGACTGCTCCGGGACGGTTTGCAAGATAGCCTACATAATTTTCACGGCTTGTAAGCCTGTCCATGTTTCGGTCAAGTATTTCCGATATTAGCGCCGAACCGTTTTTGACAGTGGGATCCTTTTGGTAATCTTCGTACTCAAATAACTCTTTGCTGTCGGGGAAGTCGTTCAGCAGAGATGAAATAAGCTCCTGCTGATTTTTCGTAGCAGGAGCTGTTTCATTTGCATTCGGTATCGGAACTGAACCCTCACGGGTTGCAATGTATTTTACATAGTGATAGAGCTGTTTTTTCTTCCCAGAGCCGCTTTTCAGATAGCGGCTTGTTACTATTAGTTTGGGCATGGCAGGACTCCTTTCAATTTTTTAATCAAGATCAATCCTTCTGATACTCCACAGCGTCCTCATAATCAATAATACCGTTGATCTTGCGAACCTCATTAACGCACATCGCATGAAGACTTTTCAGCGTTTCATCATCCACATCATTAATTGCTGCCGTCATATGCGACAGCTTACCAAGCTCAACTGCGACCTTGAAAAGCAAACGAGCCAGCCGCTGTTCCGTACCCTTAATTGTAGCTTTGACCGTTTCCGTAATCATCGGTGAAATGTAATTCACGCTTTTTTCCTCATCAAGATAACCGATGTAGAACTTGATCGCTTTTTCAATAAACTCGCTCTGCGACTTGCAGTTATCGTTTTTGTAATGAACCGCCACATCTTTCAGCGTTTCGGGATATGCCCATAACGCAAATTTCACTTTATTCTCAAAACTCATCTTACAACACCTCTTAAATCCTTGATTTTACACTGTTTTCTGCCACTGCAACCCCTAATTTTCAAAATCCCATCACACTAAAATCACACCATCAATCTCAAAATCTTCCTTATATATAAGCATTTTCACCGATAACCAGTTTTCATGAAAAATTATCCAATAATCGTGATATAAATTCTCAGACCAAATTTAATTCAAAATTTAATTCAAAAAATAAAAACTCTCATATTTAATTTCTTACATCATAACTAAGTACTCACCCAACTAATTTCAATACCCAATCTTTAGACTAAATCGCACGAAATCGACTCAAATTTCAATCAAAACCACTTCAATGATAAATTCATACCTAACAATCTAAAATCGAAAATCACACTCATTTTCTTTAATTTAACCCCATACATAGGGGGTACGTAAAAACCACATAATAAATCCCTCTCATATCCCATTACTACCAATAAAAGGATACGCAAAAATAAAATTCCAAACAGAGAATATATAAGCACAAACATAGAAAGGAATAAAAAAAACAAAATGAACAAATATGAAATAGAGATACCAAAATATCTTAAACAGAGAGAAAGCAATATATCCAAAGCCAATAAAAAATCAAAGCACAAACACCATTATGAAGAATGTTTAATCCAATATAAATGGAATTTTAAAAGTAATGCATTTACTCAAGAAGAAAAAGAACGTATTCATACATCATTATGCAGTTACTGTACTATCTGTGGAAAAATTGGAGGAATAATTAAAAATAGTAAATATCGGAAAGAGATTGAAACATTGCAGAAACAAAGACAAATAGGTAGTAATTTTTGGATAAGTATATCAGGTGAAGAAATTTATAAAATGTATCATGATAAGCTACCAGTATTTTTTGTAGATAATATCTTCACAGAGAAGTATGTTGATTTGGAACAGAATAATACTTCAGATGGAGAATAAAATTATAGGTACATCATACATGTACCCAAATGAAAGTATTAATTCAAAACACCATATATCTAAACCAACCAATAACAATCAACCAAAAAATTATGGAGTTTGTATGTAGCGTAAGCGAAATACAAACGGAATAGTCTGTCTTATTAATAATGTTATATATCTTCTTTCAGTTCGGCAAAGTTGGTTTCAACCCCTACCAATTTCAAAAATAAAACAAACAAGTGGGGGTTCAGACCTACTTTACTGAACGCTCGTAAGTTCATCGTCCACTTAATCTCAAATGGAGAATAAATAAATATCACATACAAGGAGGAATTTTTTATTGCAACAGAAAACAGAATACTTTACTCGCTTCCCAAATGATTATATTCAAGGGAACATCAAAACAAAATATGGAGTTAGTCGAAAATTCTATATTACATACATCCTTATTGATAAATATAGGTCATATGAGGATTATAGTTGGATTACGCTTAGAAAGGTTTTAAATTTCTATGGATACAAAACACATAAACGTAGACCAAAAGCAGTCCAAGAAATTCTTGATGTATTAGAATATATGATTAACAACAAAATGATTGAAGTTCAACAGGATCTTGATTCTATTACTTATGATACTGGTATTGAGATTAAAATTATTCCTGAAAATTTTGATGCTGTTGACAAGTTTTCAAAAATCACATCTTCTCAGCTTGATTTTATTATGATGAATGAATCTAGCATCAATAAAGAGAATATACTAATGGCTTTTCTTTATATTAATTCATATATTTTCATTCGCCCCAAAAATAAAGATAATGAAGAAACTATGTATAATCCCGAAACCAAACCAGAAGCTTTTTGGCGAAGTATAGAATCTATGTCAAAAGAACTATCTATGTCAAAAGATACCATTAATCAATGTATTCAATATCTCGCATCTTCTATTGGCGACAAAGAACCACTCCTAATCAAAAAAGAAGTTGGTAGTGTTCAACCTAATCCAAAGAAACCACCACAAAATGTACCAAATATATATGTGCTTAATAAAGAAGGATATGAGCAAGAAATTGAATGGGCTATTGCTAAGATGTTGGAAATCTATAATGTAGACTCATTTGGAGAAATCAAAAACGGCAATAAGTCGTAACTAAAACAGAGAATAAACATATGTAACAAATAAACGCAGCACTCAAAGGAGCTGATTACAATGAACAAATTATTTTTTAAAAGTAAAGGAGAACTATTAAAATATGTCAAAAGAAAAAATTTATACACAGAACCATAACACATTTTCAGGTGAAATTGATATTTATGATTTTTCTACAGAAACACCAAACAAAAAGAGAATAAATAAATATGTAGAGGCAGATAACCTCGAAAAAACAATTATTGAAAAGGAGCGACAGAAAAAAGAAATGAAAAATTATCAGTCAATGACACTTGAGGAACTTAGAGAAATGAGATTAATAAGCAATACGAATGGTAGACCATCTTCTACTCTTACGGACGAAAAATGGCAGAAAGAATTTGATATTAGAAAACTTTTTGTTAGACCAGCATCTGGTATTACAAAATTAGGTCAGAATATGCAATATTCAAAAGAAACAGGATATTGGAATGAAGAAACAATGGGTACATATCATGGCACTACTAACTGGCAGGAATATTGCTCTTTTATTAATGATATGCTCAGAAACATTAGAGCTGGACAAGTTGATTATTGCTATTTTATTTATCAAATTATGGATTTACTTAAGTTTCATTATAATGATTTAAAAACAAAATATTGTGATGGATATTGGGAAGTTTGGTTAGAAAGATAAGCTTGTGCTAGGAGGAAAATATTGTGTTAAAAAGAAATTATTTAGGGACTACTATTTCATTTGTGTTACCAGAAAACCAGTATAAAGGATACGTTGTTGATTGTACTTATAAATTTATCAAGCATATGAACAAATATGCTGTAAATCTGTGGTTAAGACGTTCTGATATTAGCGACAGACTACCTATTGGAAGTCAAGGAATAAATACTCAATATATTGCAAGTGACAAAGAGAATATCCAGAATGATATTGAAAATATGATTGAGCAAGCTGCAAATAGTACATTTTTCGATGAATACATTGAGAGATTTGAATATTATGTGAAATGTTTTAATTATGGAAATACAATTTTTGAAGAAAAGTGGGTGAATTAATAATGAGATTATATAAACTTTTTAGAAAACATTATAAAACAGGATATACATACACGGTTAGGCTTAATGATATTGTGATCCAAGATGGATGGGATTACATTAAAACATGGAAAATGAATGAGAAAATGGCTTATTTTGAGAAGACTGGTCACTTCTCTTCTACTATTGTTATTGATAGAAATTTCGTATTACAAGATGGATTTACAAGTTATAGGATTGCAAAATTAAAGGGCATAAAGTATGTGGACGTGTATTTTGTAGACTAGATTGGAGGGAATTATGTTAGATATTAATTTAAATAATGGTAAGTCATTAGTAATTGAGAATGATGAAGAAACGATTATTTTTACTTTATATGATGAAAATGGACAGCTTTTAAAAGAAAATGCTATTGAAGCAGAAGGCATTGCAGAAATTGTATTTGGTGGGGAGGAATAGATTAAATAGAAATTTCATTTGGAGAATATATAAGTGAAACATAATAATTAGTTTTATGAAGGAGGAATGAATTATAGGACATTTAAGAAAATCTCAAGAATGGTTTGAGAAGAAAGTACAAGATTATCATCATGGATTAGTTGATATACTTGGAGAATATATGGGTTCAGAAAAACCTATTAACCTTGTTTATCACTGCCCTATTCATGGAGATACATACACAACAATTAATGCTAAAAATATTTGCAAACCATATTTTTTACCATGTAAGAAATGCCAATCTATAAGAAAATCGCAATCTGTAAAGAAAGCTGATAAGAAAAATAAACAGTTTTATTACGACAGATTAGTTAAATACTGTAAGGAACGTGGTGGAAATGTTTTAGAAACAGAATGGACAAGAGCAAAAGATATATATCATTTTAAATGTGTGAATCCAGACCATTCGATTTTTACTACTACTGCTGATGCATTATATAGTGGCGAACATTGGTGTCCATATTGTTCAGGTCGTGCAGGTGATTTTCAAAACGAATTAACTAAGTTATGTGAAGAAAAAGATGGAAAATTACTTAGCGAATATAAAAGCGCAGGTGAATATGTGACTGTACGATGCAACAAACACAATTATATATGGGATATACTGCCAAACAATATAAAGAAAGGTAGATGGTGTCCTATATGTAATATGGGATTTAATGAAAAGGTTGTATATGATTATTTAATAAATATGCATTGTAATTTTGAAATTCAATACTCATTTGATGATTTAATGGGTGATAATAATGAAAAATTACGTTTCGATTTTGCAATTCTAAATTCTGATAATTCTTTAGTTTATCTCATCGAAATAGATGATGAGGAACATAAAGATCATCATTTTGGTAATTCACCAAGACAAATTCAAAGACAAAAAGCAATACAACGAGATATTCAGAAAAATGAATATTGTAAGAAACATAATATCCCACTTTATCGTATGGAAGTTCCTTTCAGATGTTTTAAAAAGTGGAGCTATGAAGATTATTACAGATATATCAACACAGAGTTAAAAAGATTTATTGAAATGGCAAACAAACAAGGGGGTATAAATGTTAGATACACAGATTAATATGTATTCTGTAGATACAGGTCATTTTTATAGCAATCATGAAAAATACTTACATGAAATGAACTGTAAATACAGACGTGAAAGAAATTATGTAAATAATATGCTTCCAAAATTAGAAGAAGAACTCGTAACGCAAGGTTACAACAAAGATGATTTCTCTGATTGGAAACGTTGTACCGTTGAAGACTACTATGAACAAGAAAATGATTCTGTAAAAGAATATATGAAGTGGTGTTTGATTATAAAACACAAAAGAGAGAAAGCAAATTTATCAAAAGAAAAACTTCTGAATCTTTTATCAAATAAGACAATTCAAAAAGAGAATCTATCGAATAAAATCGAGTATTGCAAATCGCATAATATTCCATATAATAAAAAAATCGAATTAAGAGAGTTAAGAAAAGACGAACTAAATGATAATAATATCATTTCAGTGTTTGAATCTTCCCTTACACGTATTATCGGCATTAAAAAAGACGAACTAACAGATATTCTTATTGTAGTTCAAGTTTATTATTTTGATGTGTTTAAAGATTTATCTTTTTATGGATTTATATATAATGGCGAAAAATACAGATACTTTACATCTTCTGCTGGTCAAATTCGTAAGAAAAAAGCTGTTTTTATTAAAGAATCAGTATGGAATGAAGTTGAAAAGACAGTTATGTGTGGTCTTACTATTGATAAAATAAACACAAAGGGTGGAAACAATGTAAATAAACATCTTGCATATATGGCATTGGCGAATTCAGCTACTGACCAGTGGAATGATTTTGATATAGACAGATGTATTGTTGTAGATGATTTTGAGACGAATGTGCCAGGAGAATTTGATTTTATTGATGAGACTGATTATTCGATTGAGAGAAAAACTGGTACTGTTCCGATTACTCATACTGATGGAGCTGGTATGATATTACCAAGCGTAATGACGAAAAACACAATGTTTCGTGCCCCCTGGGTAAAAGGTTTATTGGGAGTATTTGATTTTAAAAAGTTTATTGAAGTAAATAATTGCTCTCCTATTATCACAGATATTTATGGGCAAGACCATGATGTAATTGCCGAAGATATTAGAATAATTTTCACAAAAAGTCAATTTAAGATGTATAAGTTTTACGATTCATGGGATGAGTATAAGACATATTTTAAGCAATATCATTGTCAAGCTGGTAGATGTAACACTGAGGAAGACAGAATTAAAAATGCAAAAATCAATTATCAGATGTTACAAACTCTCACAAATGTAACAGACGAAGAGATTGATTTACTTACAAAGAAGTCTGTGGAACGAATCACAAACATCTGTAACTCTGTTGATACCATGAAAGATATCCTTGGAATTACACCTTATAATACAAATATGACAGCTTTTCAAAAAGCAGTAAAGATTTATCCTGCTCTACTTAATGATACATATGCAAAAGACGTGATCCGTGAAGTAAAGAATAGTCTTTTAAAAAAATATAGAAGTGGAAAACTTGAAGTAAATGGAAAATATACTTTCTTACTTCCAGATTATTATGCAGCTTGTGAGTATTGGTTTGGACACATTGATACACCTAAAGGATTGTTGGCAGACAAAGAGGTATTTTGTTGGTTATTTAAACAATATGATAAACTTGACTGTCTAAGAAGTCCTCATCTTTACAAGGAACATGCTATTCGTTTCAATGTGGCGAATAAAGTATATGAGGAACGAGTTAATAAAATCAGAGAATGGTTTACAACAAATGCGGTATATACAAGTACATATGACCTGATCAGTAAAATTCTTCAGTTTGATGTTGATGGAGATAAATCATTGGTGATTGCTGATCCTGATTTTGTAAGAATCGCAGAACGTAATATGAATGGCATTGTACCACTTTATTATAATATGCGTAAAGCTGAACCAAGAATTTTGAATAATCAGAGTATTTATGAAGGATTAAATGCGGCATTTACAGGTGGAAACATCGGTATTTATAGTAACAATATTTCAAAAATCTGGAATAATGACGTATTTATCAATGGAACAGATGAGGAAAAAGAACATGCAACTAATTGCGTTAAGCGTTTATGTTGTCAGAATAATTTTGTCATTGATTACGCTAAGACATTATACAAGCCTGAGTTTCCGGAAACAATTGGCGAAGAAATTAAAGAGTTTACCAATCAGAAACTTCCTGCATTTTTTGAATACGCCAAAGATAAGGAAAAATCACAAGTCGATGATAGAAATGATAGTTTTGTAAATAAACTCTACTCTCGTATTCCTAATAAATCAATTAATACAAGAGGTATGAAACTTGGAGAATTAAAATATAAGGATATGATGAAAAATCCTGATATTGTATGTTCTAAAGAAGTATCTGATTTGTATGACGAATTGAATAAAAAGTATCGCTATATGGTCAATATGAAAGACGAATATATAGATAATCTTCATTATGTAGCTTGTTCTATTAGAAATCAATTTGCGGAACTTGGATATTCGGAAGAAATGATTGCAGATATGCTTGTGCAATATTTGTATGAAGGGAAAAAACGTGGAAAACAACTATTTTGGTTTTGTTATGGTCAGTATGTTGTTATTAATTTAGAGAATAATCCAAATATTAAAAAGAAAAAGACTAAAATAATTCAATGTATTGATTGTGGTGAATGGATCGAGATTGATATAAAGGATACTAAATCTTGTAGATGTAAAAAATGTCAACATGAAGAAAATAAAAGAATTAAACGAGAATATTGGGCAAAAACACACAACTAGAATTACCAAGCAATAAAAAATTCATCCATAAAGAATGGATTTTTATTATTTATAAAAAATTAAATAGTCCATTTTATATGGGTTTTCATTTGTGCCTATATGGAGAACAACATATCGTATAGGCACAAGCCTAATTTATAAATTAAGATATTATTCTATAAACGAATTCGTGCAGTTGGGAGGAATGATTATTTTTGACAATTACACAGGAAAAGATTATTAAAGAAATCGCAGAGAAAGAAGATATAAATGTAGCGACAGTCCGTAAAGTATTCAAAAGGGCAGAGAAATGTATATTCGCCTACCTATCTTCTACTACTCCCACTGATAATACAGTGGTAAAAATTTTAGATGGATTAAGCTTGGAATGTAAGTATATTCCAGAAAAAGAAATCCATACGTATGATAATATCCAATGTGAGTCAAAAATTTGGACAAAACCAAAAATAACTCGTTATTACAACAGAAAGTTAAATGGATATTTTGATTAAAACAATGAAATCAGCTTTTCTTGGCTGATAAAACAGAGAATATATAATTGTAATTTTCGTCTAACATATGGCTATAAGTTAGTTGATGTGATGTCATATGAAAAACTTGTGTATGTGTGATAAAACCAGTTAAGTTCATCAAGCGAGACTGTACCATGCATTTCTGTGGAAGATATAGAGACTTTAACCCTTATGGTCGTCCTGAGTCGAAGGCGTTTTCAAACAGAACAATTCTAAAGATCATTTCTAAGATTGGTACATATTCATATTGTACTCCTCTTCTTATAGATCGGTGACTGTACTACAATTCTTGCAGCATGGTTGCCGATTATTCTTTTTGAGTGTGTAGCTCAGTTGGTAGAGCACTTGACTTTTAATCACGGTGTCGATGGGTTCAAATCCCTCCACGCTCATTATTATCCTACTTTGTAGGAAATAAATTAAAGGATGTGAAAAATATTAAGCTTATTAGTAAAAAAGACTTAGATGAATTAATCTCTAGTGGTGTTATTGGCATATGTCATCAGACAGGAAACAAATCTGAGCAAGGCATTCATTCATGTGGGTATTATGATGTCAAGAAATATAATTATGGCAAACATAATAATCTTGGAGACAATAACTATTTAAAAACAAATTACGCACATATTGGCGTTTCTATTACTGCTCATAAAATTTATATTGAAGACAAGTATGTAAAGTAATATGCCAAAAATAAAATGAAAGGCGGTGAAAATCATCGCAAAGAAAAAACATGAAGTAAAAGTAGAAATCATTGGAGGTAACGCTGAAGGTGTTACTGGTAGTTGTACTCGAATAAAAACTTCTGAACATTGCTATCTTTTTGAGTGTGGAATGATTCAAGGCAATCATACTGTGCTTGAGAATTACAGAGCCAATATGAAATATATCCAAAAAGTAAGACCACAAGAAGTCGAATTTATTATTATTGGACATCTTCACGCAGATCATATAGCCATGATTCCAACATTATATGCTCGTGGAAAATGTAATGCAAAAATAATTGTACCTAAAGGTTCAACTTCGATTCTAAAAGAAATGTGGCTTGATTCTTCATATATTAATTGCAGAGATATTGAAGTCATAAATCTTAAAAATGAAAGAAATTATGAGCCATTTTATACTGAAGATATTGTATATAAAACACTTGAATTTGTTCAAGAAATTGATTCTGATAAAATAGTAAATTTATCTGATGAACTTGCTATTAGATATACTGATGCAGGACATATTCTTCTATCCAAACAATGTGAAGTATATATAAACGGAGGTTCACATACTAGAAAAATTCTGTTTTCAAGTGATCTCGGTAATATTGCTACACAAGATACAAGAGTTTTTGTTGAAGATTTTAAACCTATATTTTCAGCAAATATTGCAATAATGGAATGCACTTACTGTAGCAAAGACAGACAATGTACGAAAGAAACATATAAAAAAGATATAGAAAAAATCAAATCTGTTATAGAACAATATTGTGTTGACAATAATGCAAGAGTTCTTATTCCGTCATTTTCACTTGACAGAACTCCATATATCTTATGGATTTTATATTCCTTATTTGGAAAAGATGAAAATTTTAAAGTACCAATTTTAATTGATAGTCCATTAGCGAATAGATTGTTAGATTGTTACTCTTCTATTCTTGAAGGTGATAAAAAAGAATTATTCGATGAAATGATGTCATGGAAGAATGTACAGAGAATTATCCAACCCGAAAATAGTAAAGCTGCAATTGCTGATAAAGGTTCAAAAGTTATTCTTAGTAGTTCAGGAATGTTGACAGCAGGGAGATCAATTAAGTGGACTCAGAGTATTTTACCAAGAGAATCTGATTGTATTTTATTTATGGGATATTCTGGCGAAGATACATTAGCATGGAAAATAAAACACGGAAAAGACAACAAAACAATTAATATTAATGGTAAACCTTTTAAGAATAAAGCACAGATTTACGATTTAAAGTCATTTTCTAGCCATATGCAACGACAAGATATGATTAATTATTACAAATCTATAAATTGTGAAAAGATTTATTTAGTTCATGGTGATTCAAATAAAATTGAGTTTAAACATGATTTAGAAGATGCAATATCTGATTGTCTTAAATCTACAAAGGTTGTTGCTGTTAATAACGGTACAAAAATCTCATTATAGAGAAATATTATGAAATTGGAGGCTAAATGCCTATGAAAGATATTAAAACAAGTATGATGCTTTATCAAGGTGAACAGTTTGAAGCTGACGACCTTGAAAACAGAAGGCTTTTTATCAATGATGTTATTGATTCGGATGTTATTGATACTATTGTATATCATATTTTACGTTATAATCGGGAAGATAAAGATATTCCAGTTGAAAGCAGAAAACCGATTTTATTGTATGTGAATACAAATGGAGGCTCAGTTCCCGATGGGTACGCATTAATTGATGCAATAATGACAAGTAAAACACCTGTCTATACAATAAATCAGGGATATTGTTATTCAATGGGATTCTTAATTTTTATTTCGGGTAAGAAACGTTTTGCTATGCCAAATTCAACTTTCCTCATGCATGATGGCTCAAGTTTTGCATGGGATTCTACTGCTAAAATGAAAGATCGTGTTGATTTCGAGGCAGGACAAGTTGAAGTGCATACAAAAAATTATATTATTGCACAGACAAAAATTGATGAGAAGCTTTATGATGAGAAATATCGTGTTGAATGGTATTTTTATCCAGAAGAAGCTAAATCAGTTGATGTTTGTGATTATATTGTTGGTAAAGATTGTACAATTGATGAAATTATTTAAGGAGGGCGCACTGCTCTCCTATTTTATTGGAGAAAAAAGGAGATTAAAAATGGCAGCTAGCAAATTAAAGTTCACAAGAACAACTACAGACAAATTAACAGTAAAGGCAGGTACACTCTCGGAGGATTGTACTACTATTACCTATACAGATGAGAATGATATGGAGCAGGAAATAAAGGTAGCTGATCTGCTTACTTCGTTTAAGAATCAGGTAATTGATTTTGCTGTTGCATTAAAAACAGATGAGGAGCTGGATGTTCCGTCTGATGAAGAGTAATAGAGAGTAGGTGAATGATTGTTTAATATTGAAAAATTCAAAGAAGAACTTTCAAAATATGGACTAACTCTTGAAACATATGACAAGATTATCACAGATATTGATTCAAAAATTGATGGTGAAAATGACTACGATTGGTCAGAAATCAAGGATAAATATGGAATTAATTGTAACTCAGATACTATTCGTAAGTCCTCTTCTACTCCATTTGGAGGTAAGATGAGAAGTGAGTATGAAAAGTATAAGGCTGGATTAAATCAGAATGTGTCTGAGAATAGTGAATTGGATGTAAAAATTCAAGAACTAAGACGAGAGAAAATAAAACTATCTGATGCTAGAGTTGAATATAATAAACTCATTAGGCAGGAAGCTCGTAAAGAATCATATGCTGATATGGTTAAAAGAATTATTTGCGAAAATGTTGAACCAATGAATATTCCCGTACATTATACGTTATTTAACAGTTCAACAGATTTACTTGCGCATTTAACAGATATTCATACTGGAATTGAGATACATAATTGGAAAAATGATTTTGATTCAGATATTTTAAAACAACGAATTGAAAAGTTTACTTCTGATATTCTTGATATACGTGGAATGCATCAATCTGAAAACTGTTATCTTGTAATTGGCGAGATTCTTAGTGGAATTATTCATAATAATCTTCGATTACAGAACAATATGGACTTAATGGAACAGTTTAAATATGTTTCAGAACTGATTTCTGCTATGCTCTCTCGCATGGCAAATCACTTTAATCATATCTATGTATATACAACTCCTGGTAATCATTCTAGGATTTCGCCTAAGAAGGAAGAAGCTTTAGATGGCGAAAATATGGACATACTCTTGCCGTTCTATTTAAAAGCAAGAATGCAGAATTTTGAGAATATTACTATTTGTAGCAACAATATTGAGCCAGAAATTGCCATGTTTAATATTCGTGGTAATAATATTTTTGCTGCTCATGGTCATAAAGATTCGCCAAGTAATGTTGTACAGAATTTTACAATGATGTTCAATATTAAGCCAGACATTGTATTGCTTGGACACAGACATACTAATGGTTTAACTACGGTTTATGACACAAAAGTAATTGAGTCTGGGTGCGTGTCGGGCAGTGATCAATTTGCATTATCAATTAGAAAGGTAAATCGCCCTGAACAAACAGTTTCTGTTATTGGTGATAATGGATTGATTTGCTTATATGACATACAACTTAATTAAATTAAATAACAATTGTAGTCCACTGTTCGGCTCAGTTTGGAGTAATTGTGGAAGCAGATATTCACAGCTACAATTAATATATTATTTTTTGGCTGACGAAGCCACTATCAGAGGGAGCGTACCTTATATGGATGCTACCCTCTTTTATATTACAAAAATATTATGGAAAATAAAGGAGAAATTTAAAATGAACAAGACAGATTTAGTAAAAGTAGTTAAAGATACAGTATCAGAGACATTAGAGGGAGTAACTGCAAAAGATACAGCGATTTTTGTAGACGCAACAATTAAAGCAATTCAGGATGCTGTTGTTGCTGGTGATAAAGTATCTATTGTAGGATTTGGTACATTTGAGACTACTGAACGTGCTGCTCGTATGGGTAGAAACCCGCAGACAGGAGAAGACATGGAGATCCCGGCTTCTAAAGCACCGAAGTTCAAAGCTGGTAAAGCATTTAAAGACGCAGTAAAGAATGCTTAATTTGATTGGTGGTGTTTAATTTGAATAGAAAAGAAAATAAATATGAAGCAATTGATATGTTAGATCTCAATGATAAGGTTGAGGATATTATTGATATTTATATTTCTCGCATTTATCACACTGATAAAACTGTTGGCATAATTGTAAATAAAGAATTCGCAGAATACATTATGGGGAATTTACTCGATTTTGATGATACAAGTGTTAAAGAGATTGATCTTGTTGATCGTTTAAATACGAATGAATATCTTGTATCTGTAGATAATGACGGATATGTAACTGTGCTTCCTATTGAAGAGTTTAAAATTATTGATAATACAGATATTTTGTATATTGATATGGATGGTGATATCGAGCAGAATATCATTGATTACTGTGTAAACGAGGATAAAGAAGTTATTCTGTTTAGTCAGGAAGATAACTGCGATGGTGATTGTGAAAACTGTAATTGTCATGATGATACTTATTTACATACTTCTGAAGACGAAGATGGAAATGCTCACGGATTTACCGCTAGTAGATCAGATGGCGACTCTTATATGAGTTATTCTTACTACTCTAGCGATGAGTTAAGTCATGAAGATATTCAGAAGATGTTAAAGGCTTTTGGATTTTAGATTATAACATATGTTATAGAAGAATCAGTGTGTAAGTGTTTAAGAGACAAATTTGCTGATTCCAAATAACATTTGAACTTGGAGTGTGTGGTGTATGCTACACACTCTTTTTGTATGACTTTATAGCTTAATGGTTAAAGCATCCAAGGTAAAACCGCAGACACCAGTGTGAAAGCCACTGACGGAATGGATATAGGTTCGAATCCTATTAAAGTCAATTTTCTGTGTTTCTGTGAATGAAAACAGAGAATAAATATATGTACTCATGATTGGTGTCATAGCTGATTGTGGGATTTATGAAATGGGACAAATCGGAGTTATTCAATCATATAGAAGATTTGAAAGAAGTGGCTTAGTAATTATTACTATATCACTTCTTTTTATTTGAAAGGAAGTGAGATTTAATGGGTAGAAAAATACAACACAATAATATTGTTACTGATGAGTTATTGGCTCAGTGTAATAAAGAGAATATAGAGTTAGGAAATGACTTTTTGGATTATCTTCGTTCAGTTGATAGATCACCAAATACAATCAATGCGTACAGGCGTGACCTTTACATTTTCTGGGTTTATTTACTTCAGCATTGTGACAACAAATTTTTTATTGATTTGTCTAAGAGGGATATTGCTCGTTATCAGAGTTTTTGTCTTACTGAATATAAGTGGTCGCCAGCTAGAATGCGTAGAGTAAAATCTACTCTATCATCGCTTTCAAATTATGTAGAAGCCATATTGGATGATGAGTATGAGAATTTTAAACCGATTATACGCAAAATTGAAAATCCTGCAAATGAGAAAGTATTCACCAAAACTGTGTTATCTGATGAGCAAGTACAGGGAATGCTTGATTATTGGGTTGAAAAAGGTAAGTATGATAAGGCTTGTATTTTAGCATTAGCTGCATTTAGCGGTAGACGTAAGAGTGAATTACCACGCTTCAAAGTATCTTATTTCGATGATGAAAATATTATATACGGTTCTTTATATAAAACACCTGAAAAAATCCAAACAAAAGGAAGAGGATCTCGTGGAAAAATGTTAGTGGTATATACACTTGCAAAACCGTTTAAGCCATATTTTGATTTGTGGATGAATTATAGAAAAGAACACGGAATTGAATCAGAATGGTTATTTCCAAAGAAAGTAAATGGAGAATATATAGACGAACCTATGGATTCAAGTACTCTTGATAGCTGGGCTGATACATTTAGCAAACATTTAGGAGAAGACTTTTATTTTCATAGTCTTCGTCATTTCTTTACCACCTCTTGTTCTCGAAGCGGTCTTCCTGATGATGTAATTCAAATGTTAGTCGGTTGGAGTTCGCTAGATATGGTATCAGTATACAAAGATATTGACGCAGATGAACAATTTGCAAAATATTTTGCTGATGGAGAAATAAAACAAGTAGAACAAAAATCACTTTCTGATTTGTAGACAATCCCGATAAAGCTTTCGTCTAATACTTCGTCTAATTCAGAGAATAATAAAATATATAAAGATTAGGTTGCGCCTTTACAGGCATATTGGATAGTGGTATTCAATAGCGTAAAACCTATGTCAACGTAAACCGACATTAATTTCCTAATCTTTTTTACTTTTAAATGGAGAATAATTATAAGCCGAATGCTCTGAGTTATGCACTCATCAAGGTTCTGTGAAAATCAGACGGACTAACAGACCGATAGAACTGTATTATCCCAATAAAGCCCTTATAAACAGGCACGAAAGGTATATATAAAAAGGTGACGATAATGTAGAGAATAAATAAATGAAGTGATCAACAGCTACTCGTAAAGCTGTATATGAAAGCACGAGGTAAAAATATTGAGTTAGTTGCTACTCTAAAAAGTACCTTCGCTACTGATCATTTGCGTTGTAATAATATAGTGTCCAAATATCGAAGCTAGATTCTTAACAGCCATCTTCGAGGCACACTATATCACATCTTGGCATTTCTACGTCCTTTAGATTGTAAGTCCTACTACTATTCTGTTTAGACTCTTGTAGCCAAGCAGTATCTTGGTGATATGATTACAATACATATGAATAACAAGAATCGTTTTCTGATGGATTATGTGCATTATTAGGATTGTGTGTTATTATATCGAGTCGAGTGCGCACGAATAACATGAATAGTATAACCTTCTCTCCTACCGACATCTAGGACAATCGGTTACTCTCAGCCTTAGAAATGAGAAGATGTTCGTGCTTCTCTGCGTTAATGAGAACCTTAATTGACGGATAAGAGTCATTAAATATTATCAATTGGTCTTTGCTCCAAAGACTGAAAATATATGGAGAATAATATATTATCCAGGTCATCAGCATGATTGAACATGCGTCTCATATCAGAGAAGATTTCGGTTCGATTCCGATGTTGCGTTGCAACTGGATAAATTAATGGAGCATCAATACATAAGCGCAATGTAGTTTGGTTGATGCGAGTTATCACCTTGCTCTTCTTGTGCGTTGGTTAGCGAGAAAATACAGGTGTATAGGTAAGCATGAATTAGGTTGCTGATAAGCGACCATATTCTAAATAACTGCATGTGTACAGTGCAATATCAGCTAGTTAGTGCTTTATGCTGATTATACTTGGCTCTATAGTATAAAGGTAATTATATCCGACTGTCTATCGGAAGATTTGGGTTCGATTCCCAATAGAGTCGCTGTGTTAGTAGCTTAGTAGGTTAAAGCGTCAGATTGTGGTTCTGAATATCGTGGGTTCAAATCCCACCTAACACCTAATGATTAAAAGGAAAACAAAAAATAAAAGAAAGGAGTATGTATAATGGCAAGTAGATTATCTATTGAAAATGATAGATTAAAAGTAGGTCAAGTAAAACGAGTAACATCGAATAATGGAAATAAAATTGATTCTATTACTCTTCTGCTTAATGAATCTGTGGAAGTTTTATTTGCACCAAATGGAAATACATTGGAATTTACGGTATCAAATCCGAATATTGATATGAGCAATTTGGACTGCACTATTGATAAAGATACTTTAAGAGATTTAGTAATCAGTTTCAAAGACGCATACAACCAAATAATTACAAACGAAAGCGAGGGTACAAATTCATGAAATTAGATCAGAAATTTAATGTAGAAAATGATATTGCAAGTGTAGACATTATGGTTACAAGTCTTGGCACTGCTGATTTGACAAGTGAGCAGGAAAAAGAATTACTTGCAAATTACAATAAGTATATCGAGTATAGTAAAATTCAGTTCAAAGGAAATATCAAACTTAATAATGGTGTTCCAGAAGTAACAACAGATCCAAAAGACGATTCTACTATTGTTGAATTGGAAATTACGGATGTAACAAATGAGAGAAAACTTATCAATGAAGATTTAGCATTTCATTTTGAAAGAGATGTAACAAAATATCCTGATACAGTATTAAACACTGTTCTTGATAAGAAGGAATTATATGCACAGGCTCAGTGTGTATTATTTGCTACGAAAGTTAAGGAAGCTGTTACTGAGAAATTGGCAGAAATTCGTGCATTAAATAATACTTTTGAAGGAACTACAGAATATACTCTGTAAAAAATAATGGGTGGTACTCTTCCACCCTAAATATGCTCGGTTAGTCAAGTGGTCAAAGACCTCCGACTTTCTATCGGATAACATGGGTTCGAATACCATACCGAGTATTATGCGGTAAGCCTGATGTCGAAGGATTTTGCTGTGGTGCACATACGGTTCTATCCCTGGTAGTTCATCACTACCCTACCGCCCTATACAGTTATAATCAGTTTGGTGACTGATTAGTAAATATTGGAAGAAAGAGCCGTTTCATGTGTTGAGATGGCTCTTTTGTTATATACGTCTTTAGTTTAATTGGTTAAAATATCAGACTCCAAATCTGAGAGATGTGGGTTCGACTCCTACAGGGCGTGTTTTTAAAGTGTGTAAATTGCACTTTCATTGGAAATTTAATATTGGAAATTATGAGAAGTCATTTCGTATGAAGTGGCTTCTTTTTATGTTGGAATAAAAGGAGGTGGTCGTTAGTTTGGCTACGACAAAAGAGACACAGCCCACAAAATTAACGGCTGCACAATTAAAGAAAAAAGTTGAAACACAGGAAGAGAAAATCAAGTCACTTAAAGAGGGAGCTTGGTGCTATATGTGTGACACTCATAAAGCTAAAGATAAATTTTATGTAAGTACAGATCCTATGAGTAAAAGTGGTCTTACTCCAATTTGTAAAGATTGTGCGAGAAAGATAGCGTTAAGAACTACAAATGGTGTTGATCAAGAGCCTACGAGGGAATCAGTGCAACTTGCCCTTAGATATTTGGGAAAACCTTTCCTCGAAAAGGTATGGGACTCAAGTATCCAGGAAGTTGAGAATCTTGCTTCTGGAAAAGTTAAATCTAATGTATGGACAGCGTATGCACGTCAAATTGCTATGCCAAATTATATAGGACTAACATACTTTGATTCAGACCATTTTGTTAAGGATAAAGCTGAAAATGAATCAGTAAAAGAACTTACAACTGAGGAAGAACTTATTGAATCACATGCAGGGTTGGATACATATGATAGTTTTTTAAAAAACAAAAATGATGTAATTCGATTACTCAGCTATGATCCTTTTGAAAAAGAGGATATAGCCGACCAACCATTTTTATATTCTCAGTTATTAGGTCTATTAGATTCTAGTGAAGATGCAAATGAAGACATGATGCGTACCTCTTCCGCTATCTCTATTGTTCGTGGATTCTTACAACAATCTAAAATTGATGATACCATATCAAAATTAATGTGTGATATTTCTAATATTGAACGCAATTCTGCAACAATTAAATCCCTACAAGAAAGTAAAGGTAAAATAACTTCTGTCATTACAAGTCTTGCTCAAGACAGTTGTATTTCATTAAAGCACAATAAAAATGCTAAAAAAGGTGAAAATACTTGGACTGGTAAAATCAAAAAAATTAAGAGTCTTAACCTACGAAGTGGTGAAGTCAATGGTTTTGACATTGATACTTGTAGAGGTATGCAACAAGTTCAGGAAATTAGCGATGCTTCTATTATGAAGCAATTGGCACTTGACGAATCTGAATGGTCAGATATGGTTTCTGAAATGCGTGTTGTAAATACTGGTCTTCGTAAAGAAAAGGATGCTTATCAAGAAATTAATAGAATCTTATTGAGAGAAAATCTTGATTTGAGGGATACATTAAAAGAAAATAATTTACTAAACGAAGAACAGTTAAAAGATTTAAAAGATGTTTATTCTGTTTTTGCGGAATTTGACGAAGAGAAAGAATCTCCTGATGAAGAATCAAAGGAGGTTGTTGAAAATGAATCAGAATAAACAAATGATTATGAATTACTATCAGAATGAAATTCTTGATTATGATAAGGATTTTTATAATCAATACGGAATATATGTAAAACCACATGGTTACTCTATTTCTTCTCGTAAAATTGAATCTTATATTCAAATCGCTGAAATCCAAAAATATCTGCAATGCAACCCAGTAAAAGCTATAGATCTCTTTTTCAATATAGAGCTTTTAGATGGGCAAGCACTTCTTGTACAAAGAAGTTGGGTTTGCCCAAATGTACTTGCAGTATGTACTCGTGGATATGGTAAAAGTACAGTTATTGACCTTGAGATTATGTCTAAAGATATGTGTTTTTGTAATGTATGGACATATATTGCAAGCGGTACAGGTGGTCAGGCTGAACAAACTTTCACTACTTTGGAACGACTCGCTAATGATAATATTGATACATTTTATGGTTCAACTGGTTCTTTATTCAAGAATGAGATAGAAATCAAAAATGCAGCAGGTGACGGATTTTCACACTCGTCCAATGGGTTTTCCTATTCATGTTATAACGGATCTATGACTAGGACATTGAACGGAAATATAGATGCCAAGAGAGGTATGCGAGGCACAGTAATTTTTGATGAAAGTGGTTTCTTATCTGATGAAATGATGAATGTATATGGTGCATTTGCCGTTGTAAATAAAAGTTTAAAAACTGGTAAAGATGTAGATGGTAATTCAATAGATCCAATTCGTCAAAGATGTTTGCCACGAGATTTATCATATCAAAAATATTACATCAGTTCAGCATCTTCAACTGATACTCAGTTTTGGAGATTATATCGTGACTTCTCTAAGCAACAAATCATGGGAAATCCAGATTATTGTGTTTTACATATAGATTGTGAACAAGCGTTTAAACCAACTCTTAGAGGTGAATTAGTTACTCCTCTTCTATCTCGAAATACTGTTGAATCTGAAATGAGAACAAATCCCGAAAAAGCAAGGCGTGAATATTATTGTATTTTTACTACTGATGCTGGTACGGATGCAATTATTCGTAGAGGTGTTATCACACGAAATGAAGAAACAAGAAAACCTCTTCTTTATAATGACACAGGTGATAAAAAGTTCGTCATCACATATGATCCTGCTAGAAGCCGAGATAATTCAGTAATTCTTGTTGGTGAAATTTATGAATATGAACAGGTTGACGGAAGTATTGACACAAGAATGAGATTGGTAAACTGTATTAATCTTATTGATGTTGGTAAAAAAATCAAATCTCCTATGCAAACTCCAGATCAGATCGAATATCTAAAAAAAGTAATTCTTGATTATAACGGTGGAGCTGACGCATATGGGAATATTGTTGGTGTATACATTGATGCAGGTAGTGGCGGATCGGGTGTTAATATAGCCGATTATTTAATGCCTGATTGGACGGATTCTGCTGGTATTGTTCACAGAGGATTAATTGATAAGGAATACTCTGCTGATTATGTTAAGAAATTTCCTAATGCAGTAGACAAAGTGCATCTTATGTCTCCTACTGGTTATAAATCTGAAATGTATGAAGCAATGATAGAATTGATGAATCAGGATAAAATCAGCTTTACAGCACAATATGATCATAAAGGCTATCTTACTGTTTTTGATGTTGATGAGAAAAAATTGGCTAAAGAAAAAGAACGAATTTCTGCTGAACTCAGAAAACAAAAAGTTAATGAAAAGGAATTTGAAACTAAGCTCAATGAAGAATTAGAGAAAATTGAATCCGTTAATACAAAAACTATAAAACTTGATTGGCAGGATGAAATTGCTCTTGCTAATATTGATGCTTTAAAAGAAGAGCTTGTCAATATGGTTCGTAAAAAGCGTGATTCTGGAAAGGATTCGTTTGAACTTACACCTGAGAAGGCTAATAAGCTCCATGATGATCGTGCCTTAATTTGTATAGGGTACTTTGTAATAAATGTAGATAAATTACAAATAGAAAATTTTCTCTGATTAATTGGGAAAGTCCAGAAGTGGATAACCCACAGCAAGCGTAATGGTAGCTGCAACGACTAAGTGAGAAAACTTCATTCTACAAATTATATATGAAGATGCGATAGTCTGAACTCGTAATATAACTTAAAAATGAAATACGAGAATTAAGGTCGAGTGTAAAGACACTCTTGGAAGTACCTTAATCGCCTATTAAATATATCAGTTAAAGGAAGTGATACTATAACTGGTATTTATATGATAAAAAATGTTAAAAATAACAAACTATATATTGGTCAATCTACAGATATAAAAAATAGATGGGTGCGACATAAATCTGAATTGAATAACAATCGTCATATTAACAATCATCTTCAATTTGCATGGAACAAATATGGAGAAGATTGTTTTATTTTTGCCGTAATTGAAGAATGTTCTGTCTCTGAATTAGATGAGCGTGAGAAATTTTATATAAACAAATATAATTCTATGAGTAATGGATATAACTTGTGTGAAGGTGGAAATGGAATTCGTGGTTATAAACATACTGAAGAAGAAATAGAGAAAATGAGAATGATTCAAAATCCTAAAACATTACTTCAAATTAATAAAAATTTAGAAATTGTTAATAAATGGCATGGGGTATCACATGCCTCAAAAATTCTTGGTTATTCAAAAAGAAATATAGAATTATGTTGCAACATGGTTTATGGACATAAAACTGCATACGGATATTATTGGTTTTATGAAGATGACTTCAATAATAATAAAATAGATTGGAATTATTATACATCAAAGCAAAAGATTAATTATGATGGAAAATATGTTGTTCAAAAAGATTTAGATGGGAATATTTTATCTACCTTTAAATCTATAATGGAAGCACACAGAATGACTAATATTAATAGACAATCTATTCAATATTGTTTACAAGGAAAACAGAAAACAGCAAAAAATTATATTTTTGAATATATTTAATAGGTTTAAAAGTAACAGAATGATACAGCATGTATGGCTTCTTATGCCCTTATGTGTGAACGTAGAAAAGTCATTACAAATAGAAAACGTCCAAACAATTTCGATATCACCAAAATGGTCGGTGTCTCAAAACGCCCTAAAAAATGGGGATTCTATAACTAAGGAAAGGAGGAAATCAGAAATATAAATGTCAACACAAAAAACAACTAATTCTGCAAAGAAATCAGTACAGACAGAGCCATCACCAACTCGTAAGAATGAGCTGACTACTTCTACTCAGAAGTATGCACAGATGATTAACTTTCAGGAATTACAACGTATCTTACAGCAGAATATATCAAAAGGTACATCGAAGACATATACTCAATACACAAAAGAGAAACTTCAATCATACATAAAAAGTCCTCTTGCCAATATTGACAATCTTCGTGATATATCTGCTTTCTTATATCGTATCAGTCATAACTATAAAAAGATTATAGAATATTATGCTTACACCCCTATCTTTAGTTATAACGTATCTTACAATACTCCCGATTGGGCAAATCCCCCACAGGATGCATCTGAATATATTAAAGGGTATCAAGAACTTTGTACCAGATTAGATAAAATGGATCTGAAAGAAATTGGTTCACAAATGATTGCCACTTGTTTAAGAGATGGTATCTATTGTGGATTTTGTTACGATGATGGAGATTCGTTCTTTATACATCCACTTGATCCAAAATATTATAAAATCGGTTCTCGTGCAGAAAAAGATACATGGATTGTAAAATTCGATGCTTCTTATTTTGATTCTGGTAACAACAAGGATTTCTTATATGGTACTGGTAGTGAAACTGATTCAGAAGAAGGCTTATGGGATGATGTTTTTGTAGAAGGCTACGAAACATATAAATCAAAAGGTAATGATTATAAATGGTTTGATTTACCACCAGAGAAAACTATCTGTATTATATGTGGTGATGATCCAGTTGTACCACTACCCTACTTCTTAGGAACATTCACTTCCATTCTTGATTTGCTTGACTACGAAGCTCTTATTCGTTCTAAAACAGAACTTGAGAATTATGTTCTTCTCTTATCAAAAATCCCTATGAATGAAAACTCAGGTGAAGTAAATGACTTTGCTGTAGATCTTGAAATTGTACAGGCTACTCAAGCTGCGATTGATGAAGTATTACCAAGTCTTGTTGGTTCGGCATGGACTCCATGTGAAGTTGAAAAGATTGAATTTGGTAATAAAAATCAGGTTGATGATACCAATATATATTCGCAAGCAATACATAACCTTTTTTCTTCTCTTGGTATATCAGAAATGATATTCAATGGTCAAAAATCTGGTTCTGTTGGTCTTAAACATTCTATTACAGTTGATATGACGCTCCCTATGGAATTATTAAAAAGAATTGAAGCGAATATTCAGAGATATATCAAATTGAATATCACAGAGGATTTTGAATTTTATTTCCATTATGTATCTGTATTTGACCTTGATGAAAAGATGTCTCAAAGAAAAGATAAAGCTACGTTGGGTATAGATGCAATGGATTATGCAACGTTGGATGGTTCTTCACCTTCAAGAGTTGTTAATAATGCTTTTATGATGAGGTCATTAGGATTAATGAATTACTTTACTCCTCTCTCATCTTCATATACGCAAAGTGGCACGAGTGGTAATGAAGGTGGTGGTCAGACTAAGAATGAAGATGACCTTTCAGATGAGGGACTTGCTACCAGAGAGGGTGAAAAAGATACTGGCACACAAGCAGGACAATAAGGAGTAAAAGGATGGAACAAAATTTTATAAAGACATCAGATCCTGAAACAGCTTCTAAGATGATAAATCTTGGTTTTCAGAAAATTGATGAACAAAATGGTATTTATACTTTTCTGAATACTGATAAATTGATGTTTTCAGATGATATAGATAAATCGAAAATCCAGTATAGTAATATGCTGAATATTTAGCCACTCTCCTATTCTGAGTGGTTTTATTTATGCCTAAATTTTGAAGAAAGGAGAAGAAAATGGCTAAGAAAAGACTTCGTTATATAGAAGATTTGTATGATTTCTATTCAAATAAATACAAACGTTCTACGAAATTCAGTGCCGAAAAAACTGGTGAACCATTGGTTGTACAAGTACATGGACGTATAAATTTTGATGAGTCAGACAAGAACAAAGATGGGCTTCTTCCAGTTCATTTACAGTCGTGCCATACAGATTTAAATGTAAACGGCTCTAATATTGAATCTTCTGTCATGGAAGCTGCCCTTCCATCTTTTAGCAATCGTCCTATTCTTGGATACATTCACAAGGTAACAACCGATGAAAATCCAGAAGGTCAGTGGGAATTTTATTCTCATAATATGCATGAAGACGAGAATGGTGATGTGGTTTATGATGAATATCCTATTGGAATCATACCTGAAAGTTGCAATGCACAGTTAGTTTATGATGAAGAAAAGAAGAAAACTTATTGTGAAGTCGATGGATATATTTTTGAGGAATATTCTAAAGCTGCTGAAATTTTACAGCGTGAAGAAGAATGCTCTGTATCGGTCGAATTGTCAATCCGAGAATTAAGCTATGATGCAAAACAGAAGTTCTTAAATATTGAAGATTTTTGGTTTTCTGGCGTAACAATCTTAGGTAAAACACCTCAAGGAAACGAAGTAAAACCTGGAATGTCTGGTTCAAATATTAAATTGGCAGATTTCAGTTCCAAGAACAATAGTTTATTTGAAGATTATGAATCAAAAATGGTTGAACTACAGGCACGAATTGAGAACTTAGAGACTGCTTGTTTCAATAAAGAACAGAGTTCTTCTGTTCATACATTATCAAGGGAAGGAGGAAATAAAGAAAGCATGACAAAATTTGAAGAGTTACTTGCTAAATACAATAAAACAGTTGAAGATGTAACCTTTGATTATTCAGAATTATCAGACGAAGAATTAGAGGCTAAATTTGCAGAAGTGTTTGGTGAAGACAACAATACAGATGGTGACAATTCTGGTGACAATACAGCGAATGAACCTTCTAATGATAATGAAGGTGATGGAGAAAACACTACTGAGCCAGAAGGGACTAATGATGAAGATAATGAAGGCGAAGGTCAGAATTTTGAGAATATGACAAAGATATTTGAAATTTCTCATGACGACATTCGTTACGCTTTATACAATCTCTTATCTTCTTACGAAGATACAGATAATGAGTGGTATTACATTACTGGTGTATATGATTCTTACTTTGTTTATGAAAGTTGGGATGGCGGTAAAATTTATGGTCAGAAATATACAAAGGATAATGACAATGTATCGTTTGATGGTGAACGCTACAATCTACACAAAGAATATCTTACAGATTCAGAATATACAGAAATTCAGGATATGCGTTCCAACTACTCTTCTGTTGTAGAGGAATTAAACACATATAAATCTGCTGAAGTATTTGCAGACAAGATGACTGTATTTGATGACGAAGCATATTCAGAATATCTTGATACAGATGAATTCAAAGCACTTATGTCTGAGGATTCTGTAAACAAATATTCTAAGGAAGAGTTATCTGAGAAGGCTGATGCTACTCTTGGAAAACTTGTTAAAAAGAATAAGACATTCTCTTTTGCAGGTGAAACATCACAGAAGAAACATGTGAGCAGAGTTGCCTTTAATGCAGAAAAAGAAACAGAAGATACATATAAACCATATGGCGATCTGTTTGATTAAATCAAAAACTAAATAACTTTATGAATTAGCACTTATGGAAAATCCATAGGTGTTTTTTATTGCACAAAAATTAGAAATTTTAAGGAGGAAATAAAACTATGGCTAGTAATTTCATTTCATATACTAAGCACGGTGTTGCTGAGTCAACTTTACTTAAGGCTACAAAAGTTGGTCATCACTACAACTTAGTAAATGAGTCTAAGGATATTGACAATGGTTCTGTTGCTGTAATTGGCGACAGAAAGAAAGCAGATGTGTTTGAAGCAAAAGTTCCTGCAAAGGGAGACAAAATTGTTCTCATTTTAACTGCTCCAAAGATTTATGAAGAATATACAACAAAGATGCAGGAGGAATCTAACTTCTACAACGGTAAGGGTGAAGTTATGAGAGCTTACGAGATTCAGGATACTGATAGATTCACACTTTCTACAGAAGCTTTCAATTCTGATGCAGAGTTAGCTGTTGGGAAATATGTATTCGTAGATGGTACAGACTTCAAGCTTACAACTGGTGATAAGCCAAGTATGACTGAATATGGTTTTGTAGGACATATCTACGAGGTTGCTGCAAATGGAAATTATCGTATTTGGGTAGATAAGAATGCCCAGGTATATGCGTAATTCGGTAGAAAGGAGGATTAATATACTATGCAGAGATTAAGATTTAATGAAATGAGCGATGTAATCGTTGAAAAGTTTAATGAGACAAAATATAAGAACTTCTCTCGTCTGTGTGTTGACACAGCAAAAGGTACTGTAAAACAGTATTCTATCGAAGAAGCAAATGATAAGATTCGTAAGACAATTATCGAGATGGCAGGTCTTTCTGAGACTCCGACTCCTAATGAAGTAAGAAAGGCATTTAAGAAACAGTCTGTAAGAGAGGCTGTATTCGAGGTTATTGAGGAGACTGTTGAAGATACTCTTGTATCTGGTTGGACAAGTTCACCTGTATTCCAGAAGTATGTAGAGGTTAAGACTCTTGCTCTTGGACAGACAAATAAGTTCTATACAAAAGATCCTTGCATTATCACTGTTGCTGAGATTGCTGATGGTCATCACAGCATTGAGAGACAGAGACTTGGTGCTGGTAAGGAGTTTGGTGTAAGCGTTAAGTCTTATGGCGCAAAGGTTTACATGGAAATGTCAAGATTCCTTCAGGGCGTTGAAGATTGGAGTGAGTTAATCAATAAGATTGCAGAAGCATTCACAAGATTAATCAATACTCTTCTTCATGAAGCTGTTATGAGTGCTGGTACTTCTCTCCCTGTTCCTACTAAGTGGAATATCCGTGGTGAGTTAAATGCAGCTAACCATGATAAGTTTGTAAAGCTTATTTCTGATGTTCAGCTTGCTACAGGTGGTGTTGCTACTATCGTTGGTACAAAGGTTGCTCTCGCAGGATTAAAGAATCTTGGAGATATTCAGTGGGTTTCTGAAGCTGCAAAGAACGATGTTTATAACACTGGTAGAATTGGTACATTTGAGGGTACTCAGATTATCGAGCTTCCACAGGCATTTAAGGAGAATGACGTAGAGCATTACCTTGAAGACGATACAAAGCTTCTTATTCTCCCATCTAATATCGACAAGTTTGTTAAGATGTACTATGAGGGAATGGATGAGACTAAGGAAGTATCTGAGTCTGGTGATAATGCCGATGATACAAAAGAGTACGAGTTCAAGTCTCGTTTTGGTATCAAGACTATGACTAACACAAGATTTGGTACTTGGACAATCGGTGCGTAATCTATAGAAATATTTTAGGACTGTATATCTAAATGATATGCAGTCCTTTTGAATTGAGCGAAAGGAGAAACATAAATGGCTTATCAGAAGAAAGCTACAACTACTTCTGCTACTACAAAATCAAAGGCAGAAGATACAAAGGTTGAAAAAGATACAGTAAAAGAAACAGTTGCAGAGGTTAAGAAGCCTAAGAAGTATGAACCAGATGATTTAATTCCATGTCGTTCTATGTATGCAGGTACTCTTCTATTTACTGGTGATAAGACAAAGATCACATATGAGTTTAGTAACATGGGCGATTTCAGATATATTGAATATCAGGACTTACTCTCAGCCTTACTTGTTCGTAAGAAGTCTTTATTTGCACCTTATATCATTATTGAGGATGAAGAGTTGCTTGAAAATGTACATTGGCAGGAAGTGAAGAAAGTATACGATGGTCTATATGATAGAGAAGATCTGATAAATCTTATCAATCTTCCAACTATGCGTTTTAGTGAAGAGTTCAGAAAACTTCCATCTGGTTTCAAAAATACAATCGCAACAATGGTTTCTGAAATGATTTCAGAAGGAACTTTTGACAGTATGAATAAAATCAAGATTATTGATGAGGAATGCGGTACTGATTTGAAGTTACTTGCTGAGTAATATATTGGAGGTGTTATATGAATATCTCCTACGAAAAAGTATTTGACAGATACTTTGGGTTAATTGATGATGTCAAAGAATTGTCTTTAGAAGAGTCTGATTTGCATGAAATATTAGCAGAACGTTTACATTCTGTTATCTCTAGTCCATTTATTCGTAGATTATTTTCCACATTAAAATTTGATGACGAAATGGAACAGTTTGAATTTGAATTAACAACTTCTGTTGATAAGTATTCTGACGAAGAATTTGTTATTGAACTATTTAGCAAAGGTATGGCTATCAAATGGCTTGAACCAAAAGTTAAATCATTGGAAAATACTGTGAGGTTTTTTGGTGGAAAAGAAGAGAAAAAATTGAAAGACGATTATTCATTGAATAAGGCATTGCTGAAAGAAATGAAAATTGAACAGCAGAAACTTATTCGTGATTATGGTTTTGCTTTTAAACCATATTCGTCAACGGAGTCCTAATATGCAATACATATATGGTAACTTCACAGACAAGCAAATCAATGAAGCAGTTCGTGCAATGCATGGTGACATTCACAAGCTGCTGCTCTATAAAGACAAGACAATTGAAGAGAAAATATTTGAAGATGATGAAGCATTTCTCGTCTTCTTTGAAAATGTTATGTTTAAATTAGGTGGCACAAAAACCTTATTTAATGATAACGGACTTATGGTAACTCTTATGGCAACTTTACAAGGTGCTATGGATAATTTTAAGAGCGACCATTTCAGTTACAAAAAATTCCGCAGGGCAATCTTAGATTCTCACGGATATATTAAGCAGATGTTTGAGGAGGTGGGTTGCGATGCCGAGTCTACAAACAGCTAGGCGTGTCGCAAACGCCAAAAACAACGGTGCTAAAACTATTGGTCAGATATATAAGGAACAATCTGATTGGGCAATGGAACAGACATTTGAAAACGACATCGCTACAAAGACTTGTTATATCTATGACTATTTTCATGACGATTTTTTCACAGATGGACACGGAATCACACGTTCTCTTGCTGAAGGTATGACTTATGAAAATACTAATAAGACAAAAATTGATGCAAAGTTTATTATCAAATCTTATCAGTCAATGGATAAAGATCAAGTGGAATACTATATTATGTTTCGTCCAAGTCAGCCTGTGAGATTTAATGAGGGTGATGACCTTTATTATTATGAAATTGATTTTAGGAAACGTTATGGAGCGACATTTCCGATAGGACTTTTCGTGGACATCCCAGATGATAGAGGAATTTATCATAAGTGGATTGTCTGTCGTGATGAACCTGCAAATCAGTTTCCAAAATATCTGATTTTACCAGTAAATTACGAACTCACATGGATTGAAAAATCTAATGATAAGCGCATCAAGAGACGTATGTGGTGTTGTTTAAGACAACAGAATTCCTACACTATAGGGACTTACACTGACCGATATTTTACACACACCGATAATCAGGATAAGATATGGTTGCCAATGAACTCTATTACAGAAAAGTTTTGGTACACTTCTGAAGATTCTAAAAATATGCGAGTTGTAGTAAGTGCTTTAACAGAACACCCTACTGTATGGACAGTGACCAAGGTTGAAAATTCAATGCCATTTGGTATTCAAAAGCTTACTATATATACGGCATTTTGGAATGAGCATACTGATTATGTCAATCTTGAAACAGGTGAAATGTATGCGAACTATTTCGATTCAGAAATCGCCCCAACAAATCCATCTACTCCAATCACTCCCCCATCTTCCGTTACAGCAAGAATTTCAGCATCCACTTCTACAATCAAAGTTGGTGGCTCTTATAAAAATCTTACGGTAAATCTATTTAATGATTCTAATGAAGATATCACAACTGAATATGCTGATGCAACCTTTACATGGACTTGTTCTATTGAAAATGAAGATTGGACAGATAAAGTAACATGGCGATCTGGCATAAAGTATAACCAAAAGAAAGTAAAGTTTCCTAATGACACTTCTACTATCGGCAAAATATTGTCTGTTAAATGTGAAATCACTAAGGATAACTTGCCGATTGAATCTGAAATTTTACCGTTGGAATTAACTGAATAGGAGGTGTTTTTATATGGCAGAAAAATTAATTACAAAGAATGATTTGTTAAATAAACTTCGTGCATATAGAACTACTCCTGATGATGAAAATATTCAGTATAAGAAAAAGATTGAGAAAGCACTTATGCTTAATCCATGTCTTTTATATGCACTTAATGAAAAATCATTAGAATCAGAACTTTTTGATGATGATGGCAATATCAACTGGGAATGGAACGAAGAAACAAAGGAATACGAACCTCTTGGTGAATGGGATAGATATTTTGGTGGAACATCTAATATCCGTCCTTATTTGTTTATCCCTGATACTCAGACTGAGGTAAAACATTATATCTGTTATCAAGTATCTTTTGATGAAATGCCTCGTTATCAAGATACATTAAAGTATACAAATGTTACATTTACTATTTTTGTTCATGGTAATGACAGAAATGATAAATTAACTGGTATTCCAAGACACGATCTCATTGCTTCTATTATAAGAGAGCGATTTAATTGGTCAAATATATTTGGAATGCAAACACATCTTGTATCTTCAAAAGAGTCCACAACAGATAATAATTATATCGTTCGCACCCTTGTATTCCAAGTTGTTGACACTAATGGAATCGTTAAGACTACTAATGGTATAACGAGTACAAATAACTATCAGTTAAGGCGGTGATATTATGTCACAGCAAAATACTGATATGTTAGACGGACTTCAAGCTGCCGTTATAGCTGAAGCCCAAAAGAGAAAAGAGAATACACAAGAATATAAATTTGATCCACTTAAAATGTATTTTAGAGAAGATTACCTTGTTAAAGGTATTCGTATTGTACAGCCGACAATAGGTGATATTCTCAATATGGGTGAATCAAAATTTTATTCTGGTCTTTCGCCTTTTCTATATAATTCTACTTCTATTCGTGTAATGTTATGGGATTTACCACAACGAATAGATTGGTGCAAAGTAAAAGATATTGAAGTATTTGGTATGTTGAAAAGTATGACAGATACTGATAATTCGGCAATTCGATTGTTATTCCCAGATTATAGAATTGAACATATGCAGTTAATGCAGTTTAAAGAAAAAGATTCTGATAAACCTCAACTGTGTTTATATGATTCTGAAAATGATTTTATTTTAAAAGAATCTGAATATATGGAAATAGCTGAATATATCAGAACCTTGCTTAATATCCATCCAAAAATAGAAAAAGCAAAGGGAAAGACAACAAAACAGTGGATGATAGATGAAGATAAAATGAATATGGTTCAGAGAGATGAGAAAAATACTTCCACTCTTCTACCACTTATATCAGCTTGTATAAATCATCCTGGTTTTAAATATAAATTACAGGAACTTAGAGATGTCGGAATTTATGAGTTTATGGATTCTGTACAGAGATTACAAATATACGAATCTACTCATGCTTTAATGGGTGGAATGTATTCAGGATTTGCAGATATGTCTAAAGTTCCAAAAGAACAATTTAATTTTATGCGTGAATTGCATGAATAGTTAGAAAGATTGAGCGATTTATATCGCTCTTTTTTAATACAAATTTTTATTATAAGGAGGAATTAAATTATGGCATTTAAACTTGGTGACGTAATTATTGACCGTCTTCAGTTTGGTTATGGTGCTACAAAGACAAAAGCTCTTTATGCACTGACACAGTTGACAAATGCAACTATTGATATTACTGCTGACTCAACAGATATCAAAGATAAAGATGGTAACTTAATTTATAGAAAGTATTCAGGTAAAAGTGGCGAGGTTACTGCTACCAATGCGTTTATGAACCTTTCTGTAATTGAAGCTATCTCTGCTCAGGATGCTGAACTTGCTTCCGATACTAACACGATTGTTATGCCTATCTTTAAGATTGTAAAAGCAGGTGAGACGCTTGATATCACAGATGCTGTTGAAGATTCATTTATTGTAAATGCTCTTTCTGCAAATGGTTCACTTGGAAAAGCCTATACAAAAGGTTCTGCTGCTTCTGCAACAGAGTTCAAAGTAGACACAGAGACAGACCATAAACTTACACCGCCATCAGATCCAGAGGAAACACAGTACCTTGTTAAATTCAAAAAGAACGTTAAGAGCGGTGCTAAGATTACAATTTCTGGCGACAAATATCCAAAAGCTCATGAATTATACTTCAAAGCTCTTGCAGTTGATAAATGTGAAATTGGAAGCTATCGTGCTTGCATTATTCATATTTCATCATTCATGCCAAGTCCAGAAGTAAGTCTTGCACTTCAGGGTGGAGATTCACAGACAATGGATTATAAGGGTGCAATCCTTACAAATGCATGTTCTACATCTCAGGATATGGTTGAAATCTACTTTGTAGACGAAGAAGAGGAAGTCTAATCTTTATACAACCAAAACATATTTAGAAGAGTGGTCTTCCACTCTTCTATTATATTAAGGAGATGAATGAATGAGCAAGAATGATTTAAGAATGTGCTGTGTTTGTCATAAGGAGTATTCGTTTTGCCCAGTTTGTAATCCAGAAGACAGATTAAAACCTACATGGCATTTTGCTTATTGTAGTGAAAATTGCAAAGATATTTACAATATTACTTCTTCTTTTGAAAATGGAAGATTATCTGATATTGATGCAAAAGCAAAATTAGAAAAGTTAGATTTAAACGAAAAAGATAATTTTGGAGAAAGTTATCAAAAATCTATAGACTCTATTATGAAAGCAAAACCACAAGTTGTTACAAAAGAAAATAAAAAGACAGAGGTTAAATCTGTCAAAAAAGATATTTTTACAAAAGTCGAAAACGAGGCTGAAAGTAATGTTGAATAGTGATTTTTAAATAAGGGATTATAACATACCACTATTCAATGTTATAATCCCTATTTTTTACGCCATTAAACTGAGGAATAAAAAGGAATGATAATAAAAAGTAATTTAAAACCAAGAGACTATACTGAAAAAGAAGCTGTTCGTATATATAATCGAGACCAGCAAACATTTTATATAGATTCTAATGTTTATCCAGTAGATGTATATACAAGTTATAGTCCTAAATGTGAAAGAAAAATTATAATAATGACTTTCATAAGAGAGGATACAAAAGAAGTTTATAAAAAATGGCAAGATTATGAAACAGACCAGCTTAAACGCCCAAATTAGGGTGTTATTTTTATACACAAAAATAGGTTACTCAAGACAATGAGCATAAAAGTAGATGTCATACCTGTGAGTGAACGATTACGGAATCAATAGTCAGGTCACTGCTACTCTCCTATTTAGCAAAAGGAAAGGAGAAAATATGTCATATACATTAAAAACAGATTTAGCAAACAGGTCTAATTATGGTGGACAGAGAAACACTAATAAAATTAAATATCTTGTCTTCCATGCAACATCAAATGATGGTGATACAGACGAATCAAATGCGAGATACTTTAAAACTCATGTTGTGAAAGCTTCCGCTCATGCATTCGTTGATGACAATTCAGTTACTGTATCTGTTCCTGCAAACTATGTAGCTTATTCAGTTGGTGGAAAACGTTATTCTGATTACAACCGTACAGGTGGAGCTTCTATGTATGGTAAAATCACTAATACAAATTCGTATAATATTGAAATGTGTGATTGCAATAAAAATGGAATTTTTAATTTTACAGAGGCTACATTAGAAAACGCAGTTGCCTATGGTAAATATATTATGAATTTATATAACATCCCGATTACAAATGTTTATATGCATTTTGATGTTAATGGAAAACATTGCCCTATTCAGTGGTGGAATAAACTAGAAGAATGGAACAAATTCAAACAGCGTTTAGGAAACATAAATGTTTCTTCTACTGTAGCACAGGAAACACTTTATACAAGAACACAGTTCATCAAAGACGTTCAGAGAGTTATTGGTGCAGGGGTTGACGGGAAAGCCGGTAGAGAAACATTATCAAAAACTATAACTGTATCTGCAACTACAAACAGAAAACATGCTGTAGTTAAACCAATCCAGAAATATTTAAATTCAAAAGGATTTAATTGTGGCACGGTAGATGGTTGCGCAGGTTCAAAATTTGATGCTGCTGTAAAAGCATATCAGAGAGCAAACGGATGTATTGCAGACGGTGTAATCACGGCAAAAGGTAAAACATGGAAAAAATTGCTTGGGTTATCCTAAGCGGAAAGTGAGGAAACTATGGATTTAACATTTTTAGCAAATTTTGCAGTTCCAATTATTGTTGGAGTTTGTTTATGTGTTGGATACGTAATTAAGAACGTTATTACTACAGATACAATCAATAAATATATTCCATTAATTATGGCAGTTTTAGGTGTTGTACTTAATATTTGGATTAATATGTCATTTACTCCTGAAATCTTATTAGGTGGAATGTTTAGTGGTTTAGCAAGCACAGGTTTGTATGAAGCATTCAAACAGCTTATCAAAAAATAAGAAGGCGGGTTTATGAATGGATGCTATAGAAAATTTATTTAGTTTAGATTATCCATCTATTATCATGGGGGTTTTTATAATCATTCTTGGTGTTGATAAAGTTATATTTCTCCTTACAAAAGTCAAAAAATCTCTACGAATTAAATTTGGATATGAAGAAGACAAATTAACTATTGAAGACAGAATAACCACTTTAGAAAAACATGATAATTGGCAATACAAAGAGATTACTAAAATGTCTAAAGGTATTGAAAATATTGAATCTGAATTATTAGATAATAATTTAGAGAGAAAACGAAAATACATTTTAGATTTTTGTTCTTCTCTTTCCAATGGTCAAAAGCAGAATAAAGAAGCTTTTAATAATGTATTCAAAACATACAAAAAATATGAAAAGCTTTTAAGTGATCATAATATGGAAAACGGTCAAGCAGAAGAAAGCATAAAGTTCATTTCTGAGAAATATCAAGAATGTTTAAGAAACGGCAATTTTTAGCAACATTCTTTTAATTATATCACAAAAATTACCAATTCTGGTTAATATTTTCTTATGTATTATATGAATATACAAAATAATTCTAAGCATACTACATTACATGAAGAATAAAGTTGGTGAATATAGGTATAAACAGAATATATCAATATCAGAATTGTCCAAGAGATGCGGACTATCTTCTACTGCTATTTCTAATTTAGAAAATGGATATACTTCTGATATTTTATTATCTCATGCAGTCGCTTTATCTCTTGCGTTACATGTAGACTTATATGAATTATTTTGTATAAAGAGATAAAGGAGATGTATGCCTATGGGAATGTATTACAATGTAATTTGTGAAGAAATCGAAATAACAGGTGGAAAAGTAATTCATATTGACAAGAATTTAGGGAATATGAATGATGTCCATAAACTTGTCTGTGAAAATATCAGCAAATATCCAAACGCCAAATGGGAACTTTATTCTATGATACTTAATAACTAAAACCAATACATACCACAATTAAATATAAGAAATATGAAAGAGCGGTTTCTTCGGAAGCTGCTCTTTTGTTATGTAAAGGAGAGAATAATATACAAGAATTAAAATTAACATCTCCTATCGCACCTTCAGTCAACCACTATTTAGGTTGGAGAGCTATTTTAAAAAATGGGAAACCAATGGCGGTAGGATATAAAAAACCAGAAGCAATTAAATATCAGAAAGAATTTGCAAAATATGTAAAGACAGAAGCAAAAAAACAAAACTGGATTAAATCGGATGACAAATCACAGCACTATTATATGGATTGCATCTTCTATTTTGACAGAGTAGATAAAGATGCCAATAACAGTTTTAAGTGTCTTGCCGATGCGATTACAGACAGCGAATCCGTGTGGATTGATGACACTCAGTTATGTGAACGTGTACAAGGGATTTATTATGATTCAGAAAATCCACGAATAGAAATTACAATACGACCTGTTGACTACATTGGAGTTTTTGACAATGCTTCACAGTTTGATGAATTTAAATCTCACTGCATCGGATGTAAAAAATACAAACGAAATTGTAGTCTTCTAAAGAAAGCTATAGAAGGTCGAATTCAAAAAGAAATACATAATGGAGAATGTGAAAAATTCTCACCAATAAATGATTAAAGGAGAAAAAGTAATATGAAACTTTTAGAGTTTGTAGAAAAGTATAACGACATGGCAAATAACACATTAAAGGAACAGCTATTAAGTAAAATTAAAATCACTCCATATGTTTCAATCATTAAGAAAGATGCTTACGCACAGTTGATTGTAGATAAGACAACATTTGAGCAGGAAGCTTATGATGATAACGGAGTAACAAAGTATCGTAAAACAGATAAGATTAGAGTAAATTCTGTTGGTCAGTATGTACAGTTTTGTCGTGCAGTGATTGAATTATATACCGATCTTGAGATTGACGATGATGATAAAGGATTCATCAAGGGATATGATGCACTTAAATCATCTGGCTTACTCGATATTTTAATGGTTGGCTCTGATAAAACTGATCCACTTATTCCTATGAGTGAATTGAGTGAGTTTAAGACCATTCTATCCATGAAACAGTCGGATGTACAATTTAATGAGACAACTACTCAGGCGTTTATTAGCAAACAGATTGGAAGGATTTCTGATTTGGCAAATGCTACTCTCACACCGCTTGTTAATGTTGTAAGTAATAAACTCGATGAGATTCCAAAAGAAGATTTGGAAGGAAAAATTCTTGAATTTGTTAAGAAAGGTAATTTCAAAGAAGTCTAAGTAAATTCAAATTTCTTGTGAAATAAACAGGCTCTATACGTGTCACAGCGCATAGTGCTTTTTCTTATGGAGAGTGGTTATACTGCTCTCCTATTTTAGTGTAAAAATAGTGAAATTATAGTGAAAATTTTGGAGGTGATGAAATTACATGTCGAATAATCAAAGTTCATTTTATCAATCATATATGAAAAAATTACAAGAAAAAGCAAAGGAAGCAGTTAAGGAAGCCCAAGAGAAGTCTTTTTCAGAATATTTTAATGTAGCAGAAAAAAAGATAAGAACTATATATAAAGATACTATTACGGATTTTTATAATAGCTACCCTAACCATTTTTATGATAGGCGTGGAAGTTTATATGATTTAATTCAAACTAAAAAGGCTACTGATTATTTAAGTATATGGTTTGAACCCTCTTTAATTTCCTATAGAAATGGATACGCAGGAGAAGATGGTCTTTATGATCAAGTGTTTAGACAAGGCTGGCATGGTGGAGCAAATATTAATGGAGAAATGTTAGTTCCTTGGACTGCACCACCAGTCGAATACGATGGTAACAGAACGCCTTGGTCTTTTCCTGAACCTTGGAACAAAAGAGTTGGTATTAAGCATGGCTGGGAACAAGCAGAAAAAGCTTCAATATCACCACTTCAAGATTTTAAAAGAAGAATAGACCAATATCAAAAAACAGAGTATCAAAAAGATTATGAAAATATATGGAATAAATATAAATCAAATATAAAAATAGACATATAGGAGGTATAGAATGGCTGACGAAATAAAATTAAAAGCACCCACCGTTGAACAACAAGTTGTTGTTAATATCAATGGTGAAGATAAATTAAAATCATTTGCAGACACTCTTGATAAAATTTCCAATAATAAAAACCTTCAAAAATATTGGAAAACCCAACAAGATTTAATAAATGCTACTGCTGATGCTTATAGTAATTTTCAAAAGAAGGCTTCTAAAGACAATGCTTCTGAGTTAATTAAAGTGACAAATGCTTTAAAAGCAATGTCTGGAACAGATTTATCACATATCCTACCTGATTTTGATAAAATCTCGAAGAGTATGTCTGAAGCTCAAAAGGTTGCTGGTAATATTGATAGTGCTTTTTCTGTAAAAGGATTTAAAGAGGCGTTTGATTCTTTTGAAACATTAAAAGCGTATGGAACAGATGTTCAAAAATTATTTAGTCATTTCGGTGTAAGCTCTGATATTGGTGAATTACAGCAAAATGTTCGTTTACTAGAAGGTGAAGTAGAAAGACTCACTGGAAGATTGAGTGATGCAAAAAATGCCAATGAAGAATTGCGAAATGAATTTGAAAACTTTAAAGTTGGTTCTGGTTTTGCTGACAAATTAGACGAACTAGATAGATTAAAAGCAGAAATGCAAAATATTCGTGATGAGGCTACTCAGACATTCAATCAATTTTTAGATGCAAATAAAATTGATAGATACGATTGGTTTAGTGATGATAGATTTGCTGAATATTTTGAAAAATTAGAAAACGGTACTCTTACAGCTACAGACGCAATAAGACGATTTAAATCAGAATATTCTTACCTTCTTGAAGATAGCTATAAGTCAAACGGAGACTCATTTGGATTAGATCAATTACAAGTCTTTTCTACAAAATTTGATTCTATCTTTCACCAAGTAGAGGAAACATCAAATAAAATTAATGATATTCTCTCCAATGGTGTTATAGCGAAATCAGTACAAAATCTTAGTGAAGACACTACTCTATCCGATTCTCAGCGTTCTATATTTGGGAATATTCTTCAAGATGAAGAATCTCTAAAATCAATTACAGCCTTATTTCAGAAATTAATAGACGAAACTAATCAGACTAAGAACACAGAAGTCTTCAATACTGAACAGTTTACAAAACTTGAATCATTATTTAGAAGTATTGAGTCAAGTTTATCTTCTATTAAGGGAGTTCTGGTTGATGTCGGTGATGGTGAAGAATTATCTCCGTTATTAAAACAGCTTGATAATATCAGAGAAGCAACTTCTAATATTAAACTAAGTTTAAATCTCGATCTTGGTAACGAGGTGTCAGAACGATTAAACCAGAAAGTATCACAGTCAACCCAAAGACAGCTTGAAGCATATAGAAAACTCTTTTCTGCCATGAAAGGTACTGGAAAGACCAATAAGGAAATGCTTAAATTCTTTGAACCAGATGAAGCTAGTGCAACTGAGCTTATTGGTGCATATCAAGGAATTATAAAGAGAGCCGAAGAAAAATTTAAGGTCGGAAATAGTAATGTTTATAAGAAATTACTTGGTTCTACATATGATGATTTAAAAAAAGAGATAAAAAATGCTAATGCTCAGTTAGGTCGTGCAGAGAATAAACGTTCAGAGAATGGAATTCTTGGAGATTTATTTGGTAATAGTAAAGATTTATCTGGTGTTATTGAACAGTTAAATACCATTGTTTCTAAGCTTGATGAGATTTCTGTATCTGCAAAAGGATTTACTGAGACATTAAAAAATGGTTTAAATGTAAATGCTTCTGTAGATGAAATCGAAAAACTTACCAATAGAGTTAAAGAGTTAGAATCTGAATTAGCAAAGATTAAAACTCCTACTACTATTCCGTCTAAGGACATGAAAGACGCATTTCCTGATAAAGATGTTTCTGCTTCTGTAGAGTCTGCTACTAATTCCATCAAAGAAGAGAATAATGTATTAGAACAGAACACTCAGAAAGTTAAGAAAAATACACAGGCTAAAGAACAGAATGCTAATGTAAATCTTAATAAATATGATAAGCATTTGGATTCTTATAATGGTAAGGTTGATAAATATCAAGCCACTATTGACAGATTTAATGATGGTGGCTGGACAAGTGATACATATTTGGAAAATGTGCAAGCTGTACGTGATGCCGTCAAACAGTATGCAACTCTTCTCGACAATATAAAGACTAATCAAAATGGTATTGCTAGTGATGAGGATATTCAGAACTTAGACAAGTATGAAAAGAAAATCAAAGATACTATCGCCACTGTCACTAATATGTCAGCTTCTGAAAAGGGATATAGTCAATTAGCAGGACAAAAAGAAATTGATAAAATCAATAAAATACTTCGTGAAAATTCGGCAATGACTTCAGAAGCAAAAGCTAAAATTAAAGCATATAAACAAGAACTTATTTCTGGAAATCCTAGTGTAAGTTTGGAAAAAATACATGGCGAAATAATGAAAATTGTTAATGCTGAAGAACTTGCTGGTCGTGCTGGAAGAAGTTTCTTTGACACTTTAAAGAATAGCGGATTCCATCAGATTGCTGCTCAGATGGCAGGAATGTTCGGTGTATATGATGTTATTAATCTTGGTAAAGAAGGTTTTAATGTTGTAAGAGAACTTAATACTGCTCTTACAGAAATGCGAAAAGTATCTGATGAGACTGTTCAAAGCTTGAAAGATTATCAAGCTACTACTTTCGATACGGCAGATGCGATTGGTACAACTGCAAAACAGATACAAAATTCCACAGTAGATTGGATGCGTCTCGGAGAATCAATGAATCAAGCTGCGGAAAGTGCAAAGGATGCCAATGTTCTTTTAAATGTATCAGAGTTTGAAGGAATAGACAAAGCAACGGAGTCTCTTGTATCAATGAGTCAGGCGTATAAAGATCTTGATAAAATGGATATAATTGATGTTCTCAATAATATTGGCAACAATTATAGTATCTCGACAGATGGATTAGCAACTGCTCTTAAAGATTCCGCAAGTGCATTAGTAACTGCAAACAACGATCTTAATGAAGCAGTTTCGTTGACTACGGCTGGCAATGCTATAACTCAAGATCCATCTAAGGTAGGGGCAGGTCTAAGGACGATTTCTCTTAGATTGGTTGGTACAGAGGAAGCTAAACAGGAGCTTTCAGATTTAGGCGAAGAAACAGATGGAATGATTACTACCGTTTCTAAACTTAGAGATACAATCATGGATGCAACCAAAGCTGCATCGTCAGATGGAAAAGGTTTTGATATTCTTGATTCTAATGGAAATTATAAAAGTACATATGAAATTATGCAAGGACTCGCAGATTTGTATGACAATATTGTAAAAAAAGATAAAGAATTGGGAACAAATAATCTTAATCTTTTACTTGAAACTATTGCAGGGAAAAATAGAGCCAACATTGCCGCAAGTATTCTTCAGAATGGAGATATGCTTCGTTCAGTGTATAAAGATGCTCAAAATTCAGAGGGATCAGCAGAAAAAGAATTAAACTCTTATCTTGATAGTATTGATGGCAAAATGGCACAATTAGAAAATCGTACCCAGGAGTTCTGGTTTAAAGTAATCGACTCCGAAACTATTAAGAATGGTATTGATTTATTATCCACTCTACTTAAAGGTGCTACTGATTTTGTAGATACAGTTGGATTGTTACCAACTATTCTCACAGGAATTGGAGCAGCACTATCATTTAAAAATGTCGGTAGGGATAAAATGTATTCCCTCAGTTTTTGAATATGCCGACAACATACATAATTTACTCTGAATACAGAGGTTTAAAGTATGTTATCCGTGAGATACACGGTGATAAATAAATAATTGGAACAATAATCGGGAACTGCGTACAACGGTCTGGTAATGCAGACGTATCACCACTCTCCTATTATGGCGACATAATTAGGTTCGTAAAAGCGTGACGCTCAAGGAATCCGATGGGATAGATCTTTCTGAGATAAGCCCTCACTGCAGCGACAACTTCCACATCAAGTTATATGCAACGATGCTTGGTGAATATGCGCTCGATACTACCTGACACAACAGGGCAATCTGTGATGGATTGTAAAATGCAGAAACTTATCTTCTGTTGTTTGAACACATCGTTCCTATGTGTATTGATAAGATGGAACAAAACCAAGAAATCTCGATTTCATATTGAGAAAATTAAAAAGTGACATTACCTATACTACAAACAATGTCACAGAGGCGTGTATAAAATAGATGCATGATTTTTGAAACGAGGAAGATCATATGAGCAATAAAATAACACGATATAAGGTTTCTTATCACGGGTTAGATGCAGATAAATGGATTGAGAATTGTGACTTCCCGATAAGAATGCAGTATGCTACAAACAGTGGATTTGTAAATGTAGCAGATTTATCAAGGAGCAATCAGAATATATTATCAAAACTAAAGAAACAAAAACATAATAAATTTGTTAATATTGGAGAGGTTGACTATTAAGGAGACTATAATAAAAAAGCTGTTATGGTCTTTTTTGAAGGAGTGAACAGGATATTATTATTATGTAGAGAGATTATGTTATACAATGAATTTGTTCCTGCAATGGAACATGAACTTCATCAGTGGGAATATAGTGTATATGGGCACTATGATGAAATTGAAATTTGGAAAAATAATTAAATTTGATGATAGCGGTTCTTTGTAATATTTCTTAAAGTTGGGAAATTGTATTGCCCAGAAAGGGCTGAATTTATTTCCGATGTGAATCGTGCCAAACTACAAATATGGCACTCCCACATGGTAAATACCAAGCACTTGCCGTGACAACGGACTGCAATGTGTTAATACAGTCGCAGTTTGCTTGGTATTATATTACCATATACTTCCAACTTCATAAATCCAGAACATAGGTTTTGTCGATTTATGGAATACGAAAAATATTCAATTTTCGTACAAACTATTTACAAAGTTTATCATTTATGTTACTTTCAAAACATCAAAAATTTTGATTTTTTGAAGGAGGTAACAAGATGAAAGTTTCAAGAGAAAATTGTCCAGTAAAACCATTGGTAGGCAAAATGAAACGAGAAAAAATTGTATTAAAACACAAATTACAGAGAAGAGAATCTGTTTGGTCTAATCCTAACAAATCATTACTTATTGACTCTCTTTTAAGAGGATATATTGTACCACCCGTTTACACTATTTCTGAAGATGGGATTCAATATGTAATTGATGGTGTACAGCGATTAAGCACGTTAAAAGGATTCTATAATGATGAGTTTTCAATATCTAAAAAGGCAGAACCAGTTATAATTGAAGGAACTGAATATAATATTGCAGGATTGAAATTTAGCAAACTTGACCAAGTTGTAAAGGACGAGTTAGATAGTTCTGCTATCACAGTATATGAAATCACTGAATATACAGATAAAGATGTCAGAGAAATGTTCCGAAGGCTCAATTCAGGGAAGCCACTGAATACATCGCAGAAGCTTACACCTGACATGTCAGATGAACTCAGTAATGTAATTTTTGATATTGTCTCTCTTCCATTCTTTGAAAAGAGATTAACACCTGCTCAATTAAAGAGTTCTGTTGATCAGAGCATTGCTCTTGAATTATTAATGTTATGCTCTACTAATAAGGATAATGACTTTGCTTCATTTAGAGGTAAGGATAAAGAGAATTTTATTGAGTTTTACAATGATAAAGTTGAACCAGAAAAGATTGAAATTATTAAAACAGCAATCAATAAGCTTGATGAATCTCTTGAAGAAGATGTGAAAATCCCTAAGACAAGTATTTCTGTATTGTGTTTCGCAGCATATAGAATTTGCAAAGACAAAAAGAGCTTTGAGAAATTTGCTTTGAAAGTAAGCGAGTTCTTGGCAACATACGATGATAATACCGAATACAAGGATAAACTTATGAATGGTACTAATTCGGCTGAATCAGTTAGATTTAGATTGGATTATTGGAGAAACATCATAAAAGAATTACAGTAGAATATTTGAAGAGTAGTCGGTTGGCTACTCTGTTTTAATATTATCAATATTAATTCTGAGTGATTCCACGAGAACATCCCATTCTCTTTTGTTTATTACTACTGCTGTTCCATCTTTTGTCTCTACTTCGAAAAATTCATCATTATTTATTGCATTTGAAATTAATTCTTCTGCATTGAATTTTAATTGTTGAATGTTAACTGTTTTCATTTATATTTCCTCCTATAATATTTTATTATAGTGTATCATAAATTCTATGATATGAATATATGTTCTGATAGTATTTTGTCAATTATTGGTGTATAATGGAAGATAATATTAATGATTGGTAGGGAAAATTACAATGATGACAAGATCTCAAAATATGTCGTGGAAAGATGTTAACTCAATAACAAATTTTACAGAAAATACACCATCAAACAAAAGTAAAAAAGCTAAAAAATCTCCAAGTATTTTACTAGCTTCTATTCAATTAATGGAAAATTTTATAAAAGGCATTAAAAATATGAATGCATATGATGCGGCATCTACTATTATAAGTGATGCTAATTGGATCAAAAAAAAATTCAGTAGATACATTTTATGATGGAAACGGTAATAAAGTAACAATTGATATTGGGAAAGTATATTATATCGACTATGGAAAAACTTTCTGTGGAGAATTATCTTATTACCATTATGGGTTGTGTGTTGGCAAAAAAGATGGGAAAATATTAATAATTCCAATGAGAAGTGGACATGGTGTATTTGAACATTCTTATCATCCAGAAAATAATCCAAGAGGTAATAAAAAATATAGGCAAGGGTTGGAACAAGAAGGTTTTCAAAAAAATTGTATTTTAATGATAAATGATAAATGATTGTAGATATATATCAGCCGGAAGAATTGAAAAAGAATCTGTTCAAATAGATAGCAATATAATAGAATCCATACAAAATCAGGTATTCCAAGTAGAATTTCCTAATTTATATACAAAATATTTTGGATTCCAGAAGATTATTGAAAGAAATGAAAAGAAAATTACAGATCAAAAACAATTGATACAGAAATTAAAGTCTGAAAATAACACATATAAACAATTACTTGATAATATTAAAAAAAGTAATTGACATATATATTATATTGACATATAATAGTTTAGAGAAGATATTCCGTTGCAATTTGATTTTTTTGAATCGAAACGCATAGTAGCGTATCTTCAGTTATCAATAGGTTTTACCGAATCGTGTAGACTTATCTCGACCAGTCTACATCAGTATTCATGAGCAGGTGGTGTACACACCTGCTTTTTATTTTTTAAATTTTGATATACTGCTACCACTTATACTTACAATTATTACATTTCCAAGTCTTACCAAAGATCGATTACATATTTGTTGCATATCTTATATTTTCAGAAAGGCTTAAACATGAATAAAAAATATAATACTAACAAAGAAAAACTAGCACAACGATTGAAACACCTAAACGACTCAACTGGCATTCCAATTATTGAACCAGATGTTCCAAAATTACTTGATTCAGGTTGGGAAGAAAAGGTTTTAAGAGAGAATATATAAATATGAGGACAACATAATGTCATCCTCATACCATTGTGCACCGTGTTACACTAAACACTCAAATTTTCTAGCGGAAGTTAAAATAATTATGTAAAATTATTTGCGTTTAATTTTGAACCAGAGATGTTTGCCAGCATGTAGTTCAAAATACTTTACGTTACTCACATAGTTACAAATCAATAAGATTACAACTGCTACAAGTAATGTAAACGCAAAGGCAATTGCAATCGTGGAAACACACGAAAGCAAAATTGTAAAAACCTGCTCCATATCTCACCTCCCTTCTGATTATTAAGTGATCGTCTGGGAAGTTATATGGGACAGAACGTCCAGAATTGTATAAACTTCTGATGTGAATACACCTTCGCTTTCTATGGTTCTAAACCATTTGGTGTATGGTTAATGGGTTACATCTGTATATATACAGGTCTTATTTAGTGTAGCACGAAATTGAAAATCATTGTAGACTGAACATATGTTTACAACTTTACTCTACAACTTTAGTGCATTAATATTATTATTTTAAATGGAATATTTTTCATATGTACAAATTATATTGCATATGTTAAAATAGATATGCGAAACATGAACATATGTTTCGGATTGCATTATTATAATCCTAGGAGTATAATATGTGCATAAATAAATTTTGGTAGTCCTATATGGACGAACATATATAGTCTGTCAAATGGCAGGAAGGGAGTTGTTACAACTCCCTTATTTATTATTCAAAGGAGAAATATTTATGCACAGAGTTATGGTTTTTATTGATTATCAAAATTTTAATATTAATCTCAAAGAACATTATCGTGGTAAGACATTTAAACCAATTAATTACTGGGCATTAGGTAAAGCTATAAATGAAAAAATTCCTTTCCAATCAGAAGTTTTAAAAACATATCTTTTTGCATATAAACCGTGTGAAGAGTTAATGAAAATAGAAAGCTATTCTATATACTATGATTGGCTTACGAAATTAAAGAAAACACCATATCTTGAAATCATTGAAGGTAGACAAGAACTTCGAACTTATGATGATATAACATTGGATATAAATAATCCAAAAACATATTTCACAGAAGAAAAAGAAACCGACATAAATCTTGCAACACATATGGTTGCAAAAGGTTTTCAAAATGCTTATGATATAGCTGTTTTAGTTTCTGGTGATACCGATTATATAAAAGTTGTGGAGACATTACATAATATAGGTAAAACCGTTGTGATTGCACATTTTAAACATCAAAATGTAAGTCGATATGATGATATCTGTGATGCAAACATTGTTTTATATGATAGTATATTAGACAAAGCGGTTAATAAGAAATTTAAAGAAAAATAATACATAAATAGTTTTCATACATAGAAAAAGACCTGTTTTATATACTGCAGGTCTTTTTTTGTGTGTATGAAAATATGCACATATCTTAGAAAGGAAGTGATTAAATTGGTTTAGTTTAATTCAAAAATTATCTCTTCGGTGTTATTAATATTGTCATTGGTATAAATAAAAATACCATTTTTGCCATACCATGTGTATTTATCAACTCCAAGTTTATCTTTTTTTGTCTCTACAATATCAGGCTCACCATTAATATTAACAATTTCTTCATATATATTTTTAGGCATCCATTGTGATGAATCTATAGTATATATACATGTATTTAATTTTTCATCAACAAAACTATATTTTTTAATGCAATTACTACCAAAAAATGATGTATTAGTATATGTGACTGTAAAATCTTTTTTATCTTTTTCATTTTCATATCTTAATTCAACATCTTCTATTTTATATTCTTTTGAAGATTCAATATCACACAACTCTTCAAAAGTAATTGGGTTATCAATATTGTTAAGCATTAATATTCTTGTATATTTACTTTTATTGATTTTATCGTTTAATTTCTTATCGTTATATCCTAAAATAATAGATATAACAATAACTGGGATTAAAACAATTGAAAAAAATGTAATTATAAATATTTTTGTTTTTCTATTCATAAATAATCTCCCTATATATCTTAAAAATCATCTTAATTATAACATTATTTTTGTTAAAAATAAATAGCAACAAAACAAACAATGACACAAGTATTCCTCAAACAAATACTTGAATGGGTATCCTCAAACAATACCTTGCCAATCAAATAGTATGATATTTAAAACAATAGACGCAGATGCTACTAATTTAACAAAGAAAATGGGATTATTAGGAAAATCTTTTAATGATATTAAAAAAGATTATTCTAATGGACTAGGTATAACGAAAAGTTTATTCTCTACTTCTATTTCAGAATCAGATTGGAAATCATTACAAAAATTTAATTCTGCAATAAAGGTAACCAATGATGGTTTAACAAAGAGCCAGCGTATTACAAAAGCTTGGAATGAAAATATGACAGGATGTAGTATTGCTGCAAAAAAAATGGGAAATGATTTAATTACTGGCAAGAAAAATATTTCAGACGTTTCTTCGGCAATGAAAACCGCTACTGCTTCAACAAAGGCGTTAGAAATTGCAATGAATGTTTTTGCCAATGTAGGTTTTATGCTTGCGATTACGGCAGTTACTAAAGTAATTTCAGAATTAGCACAAGCACAAAGCAATGCTGTAGAAGCAGCAAAAGAAGCTACAAGTGCATATAATGATGAATTATCATCAATTAAGGACTACAAGGAGAAAATTTCTGAGTTAAATGAAGAATTGAATTCTGGTAATTTATCATATGAAGAAACAAAAACGAAACGTTCAGAATTAATGTCTATTCAAGATGAATTGATTAAAAAATTCGGAACAGAAAAAAGCGCAATTAAATCAGTTACAGAGGCAATAGGTGGTCAAGTTGATGCATTAGATAACTTAAACGAAAAGTCTTATAGAGATTGGATTGCGAAAGCTGACGATGAAACTATTTGGACAAAACTTCTTCCTTGGGGCAAATCTGGTCTTGATCAAGCTATAGATTATATGGAATCCAAAAAGACGATTTCGTTTTTTGATATGGCTAATGCAAATAGCACAACGCAAGATAAATATCAAGCACCAATAACTGACGAAATTCGTTCCATTCAGGAAGAAATAGACAAAACTATTCAGTCTAAATATAACCTTGAAAAAGAATTTGCCACTTTTAAGATTACTGGAACACCAGAAGAAGTCAAATCACAGTTAGAAGCCATTCGGCAAGATTATTTAGATTTGTCTAAGGATGCATTTTTGAAAAATGGTATATCTTCTGAATATTGGGATGCATATAGAAGTGAAGCAATAGATAGCATAAATGATGTTATCAATCAATTTGATGAAGGATTAGAAAAACATCAAGAAACTTACAAAACATACATTGAAGGAATGATAAAATATGATTCTGAGTATTCAGATGAATATGCTACTATTCTAAGAAAAAGAGCAGAGTTAGAAGAAGCTGAAAATTCTGGTGATGCGGAAAAAATTCAAAAAGCAAAGCAAGAATTTATGGACGCTATTGCATCTGGAATAACAGCTTCTGAATCTGATGAAAACATCAAAAAATATTTTGAGTCATTATATCCTGAATTACAAGCAGAATTTGCAAATTGGAAATTTGAAATTGCTATTAACGCAAATACAGATAATCTCAAAGATGAAGCTGAAGAAATAGGAAAACAGTATTCCGCTACAGACCTTTTGGATATGGTTAATACAGAAGGTGTACAAGAAGGCGAAGAAGCTTTTAATAAATTAATTGATAAGGCTATCGAATATGGAGTTTGCACTGATAATTCTTCTGAAGAAGTACAAAAGTTAATTGATTTATTAGTTGAACTGGGTATCGTACAAGGAAACATCAATAGTGATGTTCAACATGAAACACAGACTTCCTTCGAAATTCCAGACGCAGAAACTCTCAAACAGCAGATCTCAGACCTCAACTCCGCAATAGATTCTATCCAGTCAGTATACGACACTCTAAATTCTGCTGTAGAGGAATACAACTCTAATGGTGGTCAGTTATCTATCGACACGATTCAATCACTACTCTCTCTTAGCGATGAATATCTTGCTTGTTTACAAGTAGAGAATGGACAGTTATCACTTAATGCGGACGCAATGGCACAGTTAGCACAAGCAAAACTTGATGAAGCACAGGCTACTGCTGTTACTCAAGCTATGACAGAGCTACAAGCTATTGCAAATGGCGAAGCAGCACAGTCAACTGCAAATTACATCACCGGTAACGCTGCTCTTATGGATAGTTTGGCTCAATTAAGTGGTTCATATGAAGGTGTTGCACAGGCAGCTATGACAGCAGCACAGGCACAGGAATTATCGGCTCAGATTTCTGCTGCATCAGCAAAAGATAAAACAGCAACTGAAAATGTTATGAAAGGTCTTGATACTAAACTAAAGCTGATACAGTCAACTAAGAATGCTATCTCTGCTGGTAATTTTGCTTCTGTGTCAAAGAAAACTTCAAAATCAGGATCATCATCCAAATCATCAAAATCATCCAAAGACGAACTTAAAGAACAGTTTCAAGTTGAATATGACCTTCTCAAGCACAATCTTGAGATGGAAACTATTACAGAAAAAGAATACTATGATGGCGTACAGGCATTAAATGAAAAATATTTTGCCGGAAAAGAGGAATACCTAGACGAGTATCGGAAGTATGAGGAAGAAGTTTACAAAGGTCTGAAATCATATTATAAGTCATATTGTGATGATATGATGGATTATTATGATAAAAAACTGGATGCAAGCAAAATGTCCTATAAGGAATACTGTGATTCCGTTTCTAAGATGCTTGCAGACATGCATAACTCTGGTAAAATCTCCGACAAAGATTGGTATGATTATACCAAGACAATGCTGGAAAAACAGAAAGATGCATATGACCGTGCTTTATCTGCTATTACAAGAAGATTGCAGAAAGAAATTGATGCTTGGCAAGCAAAAATAGATGTACTCAATGATCAAAATGATGCCTTAAATGACCAGAAAGACAATTATGATAAAATCCTATCTGCTGTATCGAATGTTTATGATAAAGAAATAGGCAGACTGAATGAGCAAAAGGATTTATTGCAAGACCAAATAGATGCTTTAAATGATAAAAATGATGCTTTAGACTTGCAATATAGAAAAGAGCAAGCACTTTATGCCTTACAGAAAGCACAACAGCAACGTACTCGTAAATTATATGTAGAAGGCAAGGGATATATATACGATACTGATAATGAAGCTATTCGTGATGCACAGAAAGACCTTGATGATATTACAAACGAAGAATTAATTAACAGTCTTCAAAAAGAACAAGATAAAATTCAAGAATCTATTGATATTTTGGATAAGTATAAAGAAAAGTGGAATGAAATTCCTGATGCTTGGGATAAAGCAGTAAGCGAACAACTTGCTATCGAACTTTGGGGACAGGAATACGAAAAACTTATTCTTTTAAACAGAACTTCCGATATTGAAAACTTTAAAACCAAATACCTTAAGATTCAATCTCAGATTAATGACAATGAAGAACTCATTAAGTCATATGAAGAAAAAGTTGACTACTATAATAAACTTAAAGATCAGTGGTCTTCTCTTACTGATGAATATAGTAACAGTGTGGACGACATGTACGCAAAAATGTTACTTGGTCAGAGTTGGGAATCCGATGTCCTCAATGGTCGTCTGTCAACATTAAATGATTTCAGAAATCAGTATAATGATATTCAAAAGTCAATTTCTGATATGGCATGGCAATCTGCAAATGCTCAGATATCTGCATTAAATGCTGTTAAAGCAGCAGAGGCAACAAAAGCACAGACTTCTGGTGGTTCTAATGGTTATTCTGGTTCAAGTGGAAATGTTAGTTCTGTAAGCAAACCATCACAACCCAAAAAAGATACTGTACAACATTATTGGATATACAGAACACTTGGTACTTTTAATACAAATGGGCAAGCTTCTAGTAAGATTGGAATGCTTGGTGGTGATGGTGTTATTAGTGTTGGTGGAAAATATCTTGTTGTAAAGTGGAAAAAAGGATATGTGACGAGAGGTGAAGCGTCAAGCAATATTGTTAATTATGGTGGTAATGGCGTGTACAAACGTTATGCTTCTGGTACGGACAATGGACAGAAAGGATTTAATCTTCTTTCTGAAAATGGAGATGAACTTTTTGTACACAATGATGGCAGTGTTGATCTTGTAAAAGGAAAGCAGTTTGTCAACTTCGAAGGTGGCGAAAAAGTAATTCCTGCCAATGAAACCAAAGAGATTCTTAAGAACCAAGGCAATGTAGAACAGTTGCCAGGTACTAAAGTTCTGCCAGATGGTACGGTGCTTACACCTATTCCTGTCTATGATAATTTTGCACAAATGATGGCGAAGTTAAATATTGGAGATGCGATAAATAATATTCCTATTCAGCATTATCAGCCGAAACAGACTGATTATAGTAAATTGGTGAATAACAATCAGAATACATCTAATTCTATTTCCATTGGTAAAGTTATTTTACCGAACGTAGAAAAACCAGAACAATTTGCAGGTGACATTTTAAAATATAGCAATGGTATTGTTGACCAACAACTTTCAAAAAGAAGGAGATAAATAATATTGGGGTGGTAAAACACCCCTTATATTATTTTAATATTATTATGAATAATGGATATAAAGCTATTGAAAAAATATATGAAAATGTTATTCGCATAGTAGATAAGAAAATTGCCAATTTATATTCAGATAAAGAGGCAATTATAGTCTCCGAAAATGAGGATTCTTATACTGTGTTAATTGATTCATATAAGTACAATGTAAAAAATGGAACAAACATTAATTTTAAATCTGGTGACAAATGTTTGGTTCATTATATAAATGGAAATCAACAGAGAAAGTTGATTATCGCTAAACTGTGAGAAAGGAGACATTATGCCAATACCACAAAAGCGAATAGATTCATATGATATAGAAACATCTGTTTCCGATGATACAATTTTAATTGCAAACAAAAACGGAAAAACAATTAACATTGAGTTTTCTTCTATTCCAAACTATATACAAGAAAACATATCATATATTACAAATGAAGAAATAGATGCATTATTTAATAAAAGGAGATGAATAAATGCCACAAGATTCTATTTTAAGCCTAAATGGACTAGACCATTTATTGAATAAACTAGATGAAAAATTTGACAAAAAGGTTGATATAGTTTCTGGAAAAGGATTATCAACTAATGACTATACAACAAACGATAAAACAAATTTAAATACAATGATGTCTACTCTCACACTTGCGACATGTTCGACAGCGAGAAATGTTGCTGCTAAAGTTGCTACACTTGCAAATTTCGTACTTAAGCCTGGTGCGACAATTGTTGTAAAATTTACAGATACAACTACAGCCAATCCTTCTAGTGGCAATCTTACATTAAATGTAAATAACACAGGTGCTAAAACTATAGCTTTTACAAGAAATGGTGCTATAGGTGCTTTAACTTATACTGGTGCAGGTGCTTTTTATAATAATTTAGCACATGTTTTTACATATAATGGAACTTACTGGGTGTGCTTAAGTTACAATGCCGATAACAATACATGGACTGCCTTTAAAGGTGCAACTGCTTCAGCAAATGGAACTGCTGGTTATATTCCTGCTCCAACAAAAGGAAGCCAAGACAAATTTTTTAGAGCAGATGGAACATGGGCTATTCTTTCATCGTCTTCTGCTGGGCATGGTTTTAAAATAGATTCAACAGAGCCTTCTGATCAGGTTACAGATGATGAATGGTTAAAGGAATATTAGGAGGTGATTTAAAATGGCTATATTGCCAACTCCAACTCTATCTCTAATATCAACTTTTGATCCTTCTAAAAATAATAATATCTATTTTTCTTATAATGGAAATCAGATTAAAAAAAAGAGAATCGTTATTATAGATAATAAGACTTTCAAAACTATATTAGACAATACACAACTCGGGATGAAATTATGTTATGATTTACCAGCAAATACAATTAAAACTGGTCAATATACCGCACAAATTCAAGTGTTTGATTTTGATGGGAATTCTAGTGAGTTATCTCAACCTGTTCTTTTTTATTGTTACTCAACACCAAGCGTTTCATTTTCAAACTTTACAGATAAAATAAATAAATCTTCTATTAATCTATCATTATCATACACACAAGCAGAAAACGATTCTGTAAAAGAGTTTGCATTCTATTTGTACGATTTACAGAAAAAGATAGTAACCAAATCAAACAATTTTTATAGTTTGAATGATTCTTCATATACATTTTTAGGATTAAAAAATCTTACTACATATTATGTTCAATGTAAAGGAACATCTTTACATAATATGGATTTTGATACTGGATTATGTGAAATTAATGTGAATTATATAGTGCAACCTAACAATATGCTACTTCGACTTTCAAATAATAAATGCGAAGGATATATTCAAGTTGATTGTAATATTATTGATGTTGGTTACATTATAGAAGGTGGAAAACCAGAGTTCAAAAATGGTGAAGTCATACTTGATAATAAAAAAGTAACTTATATAAGTGGATTTGATTTCTCAGATAACTTTTCAATGTTTATAAAAGCACGAAAAATACCGTTAGATACTACATTCTTTGGATATACGACTTCATCTGGCAATGTAGAATTATCAATAAAAAAAATTGCTTTGAATTATTATTGTGTATTGAGAGCAGATTCTGTGATAGGTTCTTATTATAGATATGTTAAATTGCCAAATATAATGATAATTGATGAAAATTCTAATCAAATTATTGATGAAAATTCAAATGTTATCTCATCTCAAGTTACTATTGATGATATTAACAACTATATCATTGTATTTGAAGTAAAGCGAAAAAATAACCTATACAACTTAAAAGCATATTATGAAGACAACGGATATATAGAAATTAAATAAAGGAGGTGGATTTTATGTTATTTTTAGGTACGACATTTTTTGGAGCGAGATATACACTTGATCCATCTCCAACCATGGCAAAAAATATAAAAAAAATATATATAGAGAATGGGACTTTTGATCAGTTATTTGTTAGCAAAAATCCTGATTTAAAAGTAGAAAACGTATACGATGAATGGGATTATGACACTATATTAAATGCCAAATTTGATGACAAAACTGTTAATGCTGGTAATTCTGGTTTTTCTCTTAGTAATACAGATTATGTATTAATCAAATGTAGAGAAGTGGGAACTTTTAATTGGATTCCACTTTATGCCATAAAAATTGAAAAAATTGAAGATTTTAAAGTTTCTAAAAAAGATTTTTTCCGACCTAGTAATAAAGACTATGAGTATATGGTTGTGTCTGTATGTAATGGAATTGAAAATACTTATACAACAGAAACGATTCATTCAGAGTTTAATGGAATGTATGTGTGTGACAAAGATAATATATATGGTACATTATATAACATGGATGATTTAGATTCTACCAGACCATCTAGTTCTTCTACTCTTTCTTTATATAATAGTCGTTATCCATGTGTTACAAGCAATAGTATTTCTAACTATGAACAAGGTTCTATCGCAGGAGACTTTATTAAATTTGACCAAGAAAATCTTGAAATTGATATATCTGGTGGAATTGATTATAGAAATAACATAAAAGATTGGCTTTTTAATAGAAAACCAAAGATTCTCAAATTTTATGATGGACGTATTTGGCTAATAAGTGTTTCTGGTGATATTTCTGATACCACAGATGGACATAATAATTTAAGAAAAATTGGTTTTGATTGGGTTGAAATTGGAAACGTTAATGACGCAGAAACTTTATATGACTGTGGATTATCTGATGTTGGAAAGGAATGGTGGTATTGATGATATATCCCGTTACCGAGTTGGACAAACAGACGTTATTGCAGCCTAAATTAAATGTACAATACAGATTTACAATACAAGATGATTTGGGGAATATATTAGATATCGCAGATAATATTATCCCAGATACTTACACTGTTTCTACAGACGATAATATAAGAAGAAAAGTTACAGTATCAATATATGATATTAAAAAAATTGAAAATTGGTTGAATTTATATATGAGACTGAACTTTGTTTTTGAGATTGGAATTTTTAGTTTTAGGAAAGGTGATTATATTTGGTATCCTTGCGGAACATATATTATTACAGATAGCAGTACAGTAAAAGATGCTATTAATAATACATTAAGTACAACATTAGAAGATTGGTTTGCTAAAATGGATGGAACTCGCAATGGACAAGTTGGTGGGGCTGCCACTATAATTATCGAGCAAAAAGATTCAGACGGAAATATTACAACAATCCAAAAAGCTTTGAGAAATTTTATTATTTCAGAAGAAATTACAGATAAGATTTTGATTGAAGATATTGGTGAATTTTATGGGATGCAATCTACAAATCCTAATGGTTATTTAGAATATAGAAAAAATAATCCAGATTGGAATAAGTTACCAAGTGATTTAGAATTCTCTGCTGGTGATACTCAAGCGGATATTGTATCTGATATTACAGAATTATACCCAAACGTACAATCATACTTTGATGTATATAATAATTTTTGCTGTGGCATGATTCCTTCTTGCCAAAATGATTCTATAGTTCTTGATAATGATTTTATTCAAAAAATTTTAGTATCCGAAAGTACAGAAAATACAACATATACGCTCTCTTCTATTAAAAATGTAACAGAAGTATTTGGAAAATCATATGATATTGATAGAAATGCAGATGAAAATTGTATTGTTTCTTCAAATATATTTAATTTAACATTAGATAAATATGATATGTATTCAGAATATGAAATTATTGCATTTAAACCAAAATCTACGAATATAGCAAATCCAATGCTCAATATTAATTCTCTTGGTCAAATTCCAATTTATCAAGAATATACCTCTAATCCAATTCCACAAAATGCAATTATTGCAAACGAAGTAAATACAATCATGATTAGAAAACAAGAAGAAACATTCATTTCATATTATCTTGGACAGTTTCAGCCACATGCCTTATGTGTATTAACTGGCGATTTAAGTGATAAAAAATATACAAAAAAATATTTCGAAGATAAATATAATTGTAAAAATGTAATACTAAGATTAGAACATGATAGTCCATATACAGTTCAAAAAATCAAAGAAGTGTTGGATGTAAAAACTGGTGATGAATTTGATAATATTATGTCTAATTCTGTTGCAGAACAAAATGCAATTTACTTTAATAGGAAATCATCTAGCATGAATGATACTGTAGAAATTTCCACAAAGCTTGTTCCTTGGCTAGACGTAAATCAAAAGGTGGAATATCAAAAGATAGATGATGATACATCTAAACAATATATAGTAAAAGGAATATCGCATAACTTGAGTTCTTGCATTAGTACGATCACTTTACAAAGATTTTATCCGTTATATTACGATTAATAAAGGAGAAACAATGACTTTCACACTATCAAATTACAAAAATGTTGATAGTACCGTAATTCCAATAATTGATGAATTTTACAGATTGAGAGATTCTGGTGACAATGTTGCAGCTTTTCAATATGCAAAAGATAATGAAAAAATATTAAAGCCATGTGGTGTTAACTGTGAATCTTTTAATAAAATTGAACTTGGAATCTACGATTTAGCAAAAGAGATATTTTATTCTCAAAGAATTATTATTCAGAAAGAACAACCTGACGTTGACGCATACAAGCTAAACGAAGGTAGTGAATGGCTAAAGGAATACTAGGAGGAGAAATATGGTTTTAAGTGATTATTATCCTACTTTGAGAAATGATATATCTATTGATGATAAAGATATATACAATCAACATACAAACTTAATAAAAGAAAAAAAATATCAAGAAGCAGTAACCCTATTATCTAACAATAGCCAGATAGATAGTGTTACTGCTTCTCTTTTAAATTCATGGGAACAAAAAATTTATTCTTTGTGTCAAATTAAGAAAGAATATTACAACCCAATTATTACAAAGCAAACAGAGCCAACAGAGTCTGAAATGAAAGACAAAGTAATTTGGCAACAAGAATATTGATAGGAGGAAATTATATGAGTATTGCAAGTGGCTTTACTAAAATGAAAAATTACATACTTACGAGTAGTGGATATAAATTATTATCAAGGTGGACAAGCTCACAGACAGTTCATATGGGCGATGGAACTGATGACACAGATACAGTTGAATATAGATTTGGAGCAATGAAAGGCGTTACTTCTTCTCTTGCAACAGATAATGATGAATTTGCTTTATCTGCATCGGCAGGGAAAAATTTACAAGATCAGTGCACACAGTTAAACCAGAGTTTAACTCAGTTAAAAAATCCAGCTAAAGGAACAAAAGGTATTCTAGTTAATGACGGTGCGCCTTTAACTAAAGATTATTTATTAGTTTATACACTTAAAACAACAAATGTAGCACTATCGGGTGCAAGTTTTTCAATAAATGGAATTAAAGTTGGCGATCTTGTAACTAGAACACCGAATAGTGTCATAGAAATATGTGGTTGTGTAAGAGCTTTTGCAGGGGATGTTATTACAACACATGTTGCAAGTGCCGGTGGTTATGCTGATGTATATGCATATAGTCCAAACACAATCTAAATTTGACATTATAAATGACATTTTTAACAATATTATATATTAGAATAAAAACAATTGCTATATATAATAATATGTTACAATGCAACTTTTATTTTTTATAATATTACCATTTATATCCCTAGCTTGTGTGTACCATTTACCGTTACTAACAAATGGTTGTGATAGGATTACATTTGTTAAAGTTGATACGACAGACACAATTACGGTATCAACTGATGTTAATAATATATTACCATAGGAATCACTATTAATTGAGGTATTAAAAACACCCTTTAAAGATTTCTCAGCTAAACTCTGGTTATACGAAGCAAAATGGGACAAAAAATTATTCTGAAATATTATAATTGAATTATACAAAAGAAAGGAAGATGATCCAATGGAGATGTTAAAAGAAACGTACACGATTGCTTTGCCTATCGTTCTGACAGCATTTATGGGATACATAGTGTGGCTTTTGAAAAATCAGAAGTCAGACAGAGATGCGAATAGCAGAGGAACGATGCTTTTGCTTCGAGTACAACTGATCGAGTACCATGATAAATACATGGCGCTCAAAGAAATTCCATCCTATGCCTACCAGAATTTTATGGAAATGTACAATGCCTATCATGCGTTGGGCGGCAATGGAATGGTCACAAAGATGAAACACGAAATTGAAGAGCTTCATTTGAAGCAGAAAGAGAGGATTTAAACATGACAGATTTGGGATTTTTAACAGAATTTATGGTGCCTGTGATCGTAGGCATTTGCCTTTGTGTAGGCTATGTCGTAAAGAAGTGGATCAAGGATGTTGATAATAAATACATCCCTACCATTTGTGCGGTATTAGGTGTGCTTTTAGCCATTTGGATTAACAGATGGACAGTTACAGCACCTATTTTATTAAGTGGATTATTCAGCGGTCTAGCAAGCACAGGACTGCACCAGTTATTTAAGCAGTATATTGAAAAGAAGGAGGAATAAAAGAATGGTTATTAACGTACATGCAGGACACAACCCGGACGGAAAAGTAGCATGTGGAGCTATCGGAATCATCCGGGAATCAACAGAAGCAAGAAATGTAAAAAATGAGGTTATCAGACAGTTGAAAGCTCTCGGTCATACAGTATATGATTGTACTGTAGAGAACGGAACCAGTGCGAGCAATGTTCTTTGTAATATCGTAAAGAAATGTAACTCTCACGCTGTAGATTTGGACGTGTCCATCCACTTTAATGCAGGAGCAAAAGATGTTGCAGGAAATGGACAGACAACAGGTGTGGAAGCATATGTCTTTAGCAGCAACAGTAAAGCAAAAGCATTTGCGGAAAAGATTGTAAATGCGATTGCAAGCCTCGGATTTAAAAATCGAGGGGTAAAGGTCAACCAGAAACTGTACTTCCTTAGGAAAACGAAAGCTGCGGCTCTCTTGCTTGAGTGCTGTTTCGTTGATGATAAGGACGATGCAGCTTTATACGATTACAAAAGCATGGCGGATGCTATTGTGTGTGCAATCGCCGGACAGAAGTATCAGGAGCAGACAACAGAAGCTAATGATACAGATGCAAGCGTTCCAGGATCTGAAACAAGTGTCGGAGACAAGGACAGTATTTACAGAGTGCAGGTAGGAGCATACCGGAACAGAGATAACGCAGTTACCTTGCAGGAAAAATTGAAATCGGCAGGATTTGACGCTGCGATTGTAAAAGCGTAAAATAAAGGGCGGTTAGAATTTCTAATCGCCCTTTTTAATAGACTTATACTAATTGATGTTAACCTCTCGAATATGCAAACCAAAGACCGAAATCGGCCACCTGGACAGTGACCGGAAGCGCGGCTTTCGTCCTCGGAAAAGAGAGGGGAATGGCAAAAATCACAGGGATCACAACCGGAAAAATTGTGGATTTTGGGATCAAAGATTCCATGAACATGGGGGCAGCCATGGCACCAGCAGCCAAAGAGGTCATCAGACAGCATTTTGAGGATTTCGGGCGAAGTGAAAAAGAATATGACAGGATCATTACAGGAGATCTCGGAACGGTAGGACAGAAAATTCTCATTGACCTGTTGTTAAAAGACGGTTACGATATCAGTAAGATACACTCGGATTGTGGAATTGAAATTTTTGATGCTGAGAGCCAGAATACCGGGGCAGGTGGTTCCGGATGCGGATGTTCAGCAGTGACGCTAAGCGCTTACTTTTTAAAACAGATCGAAGATGGAACGTTAAAACGGATATTGTTCGTGCCGACAGGCGCATTGCTTTCAACGGTGTCTTTCAATGAAGGAATGACGGTGCCGGGCATTGCACACGCAGTTGTCATCGAACATGCAGATGCATAGACAATGGATTTTCAGAAAGAAAAGAGGATGAAAAATGGATTATATCAATGCATTCTGGGTAGGCGGACTGATCTGTGCACTTGTCCAGATTCTTATGGAGAAAACAAAAATGCTTCCGGGCAGGATCATGGTTTTACTCGTATGCCTTGGGGCGGTGCTTGGCGCATTGCAGATTTATCAGCCATTCATAGAGTTCGCGGGAGCCGGTGCAAGTGTACCGCTGCCAGGCTTTGGAAATACACTTTGGAAAGGCGTAAAGGAAGCAGTGGACGAGAATGGATTTATTGGCATTTTTATGGGAGGATTTAAAGCGAGTGCGGTTGGTATTTCCGCAGCACTGATTTTTTCCTATATTGCAAGTATCATTTTCCAGCCGAAAATGAAAAAATAGTAACCGGAATGGAGTGGTGAAAATGGATAAAGAGAAATTGAAAGCCTATGGCGTTGATTATGAAAATGCAGTGAAACGTTTTGCGGGAAATGAAGCTTTATATGAAAAATTCTTGAAAAAGCTGACTGAGGACGATCATCTTGCAATCGGGGAACAGGCAATGAAAGAAGAACGGTATGAGGATGTGTTAGAGGCCGTTCACGCCTTAAAAGGGGTTGCAGGAACCCTTGGAATGACGGAACTGTTCCAGGCAGCATCAGAGGTAGTAGCTTCCATACGTAAAAATGAAATCAGCCATCTGCAGGAGCAGATGGCTAAGGTACATACAGAATTTGAAAAAGCCTGTGAGGCGGTTTCCTGAACAGATAGCTGCGCTGCCCGCCTGTGTGCGAAAGTGTGCGCCTGGCGCACACTTTGTTCCATATTATTTAAAATAACACCGGGCGTGTGGAATCTAATTCGCGGAGCAAAGCGGCAAAATCGGCATGATCTTCCGGGAGTTTCCAGCAGAGGATGGAAGGGTGATAAGCGTTCTGCAACACATATTCTGTGAGCAGATTCCTACAGTCCTCCTCATCTGCAGCAATGTCGCAGAGTTCTTTTAATTCCACACAGGCAAAACTTCCGTCTTCGTCCATATCGTCATAGACAAATGGATCAGATTCCAGAGTGCGGATGAGATCCTTTTCCGGGACACAAAGACCGTTTACGAGGACAGAGCCGTTTGATTCCATGGACAGATTGCGCAGTCCAAAAGGAAGGACAATCTGATCTTCTGTGGCGCCATTAACGATCAATCCTGCCACGACCACATAAAGCTTTGGAGAGGTTTTTCCATTCCAGAGGCATGGGTTCGTCAGATGGCAGATATACTCTGGTGCCGAGGCCGGAACACTTTTATTTGCAAGCATTGTACCTGTGGTAGTAAGCACAGTGTAAGAGATCATGGCATCTTTTGGAAGATTTTTTGCATGGGCAGTGATACGGATACTTGCAGAGGAAGTGGAAATTTCCTCTGGAATCACGGTAAGTCCTGCATCACCAAAGTGGTCTAATGAAAAATGATGTTTTCCGACAACGATAAGACTAGCATCTAAACAAGGAACTTCACTGTCACATACAATGTCTAATTCGTTGTCGCCATTTACGATCTGATCGGTGACATCCACGCGGTAAAGCGTATAGCTTCCGGTGTGATCTCCGATTTTTTCCTGATTCACAAATACTTCCATGGAAGGTGCAGCTCCTAACAGTTCCAGATAATAGCAGTATTCGTCTTCCTTATTCAAAGGAAGGATCCTTTTGTGGACAGCTTTGCCGTCCGGAGTCTTTTCCGTGGATAATATCCAGTCAGAATTTATATTCAGAATGTTTCGCATGTCAAATCTCCTTTAAGATAAAAATTCTTTACAGTTAAAATTATTATAATGTAAAACCTGCCAAAAGAAAAGAAAAAAGCGGAGTTTAACTTGTGAACTGCCGCTTATAGGTGGTGTTACGGATTTCCTGAGGTTATGTCGTATTGCATGCCAACAAAGTGTATAGAAATATAAAAAATAGAACTGTTTGTTTTC
>OJMP01000120.1_pt1 | contig 76976 bp, 58 predicted proteins | sample 1597311 | NCBI WGS metagenome assembly OJMP01 (sample SAMEA2452134, study PRJEB22498) | human gut metagenome | biome: human feces; feature: human gut; material: feces | place: Australia | collected 2012 | reverse complement strand
TTTGTTTTCACAGTCTTTGCAGATTCCATGAAGCATATCTCCGCTGCACTGCAGACGGAATCCATGATCCCGGAACAGATGCTCTTTTAACCGAATCAAGTAAGTCCCCTGTGGGGATTGCGAATATCCGCTTGACTTCTATCAAAGAGGCTGTTGATTTTGTGAATTCAGCATCCAGACAGCCGTACAATGTAGATTTGTCCAGAGAAATTTACAATGTAGATGCAAAATCAATTCTGGGAGTTCTGGTACTGGGCCTGGGAAATATGATGGAAAGTGTGATATGATTTGAATTACAGAATATATACAAGGAGGAATTTATATTATGTACGATAAATGTGTGGTGTTAAATGCAAAGAAAATGAATTTTGATGGGAAGCTGGATTTTTCCATTTTATCTTCTGATGTTACCGTATATGATGATACAACAGAACAGCAGCTGACAGAGCGTATTCAGGGAGCAGATATCATTGTAACAAAGGAGATGCCTGTGAGTGCAGAAATGATACAGAGATTCCCGGAATCTGTCAAGCTGATCTGTGAGGTAGGTACAGGATATAATAATATTGATCTTGAAGCAGCAGGGCAGAGGGGGATTACAGTCTGCAATATCCCGGCATATAGTACAGAACGTGTGGCACATACTGCAGTCATAGGGTACGATTGCAGGAGCTGGACTTGATGTTCAGGAAACCGAACCACCTGAAGAGAACAGCCCTCTTTATACTATGGACAATGTCATTTTGACCCCTCATATGGGATGGAAAGGACTTGAAACGAGACAGCGGTTGGTTTCCATTCTGGCAGACAATATAGAGAAGTTTATGGAAGGAAATCCTATCAATGTTGTATCAGAATTATAGGATCTGGAAAAATAGGTTATAAAAAAGTCTGTAAATCAGTATCAAGGAAGGAAAAATATACCAATGAAAAATATATTGATTATTTCAAGCTCGCCAAGAAAAAAAGGAAATTCACAAATCCTTTGTGAGCAGTTTAAAAAAGGGGCAGAAGCAAAAGGACATCAGGTAAACATCGTACGCATCATGGAGAAGAATATAGGTTTTTGCAGAGCCTGCGACGGCTGTATGAGAAATGGCGGTACCTGTGTATTAAAAGATGACATGGCTGAAATACTCGGAATGTTTCGGAAAGCAGATGTACTTGTACTGGCTACTCCGGTTTATTTTTATGGAATCAGTGCCCAGATGAAGACCTTTATTGACCGCACTTATCCTATCTGGCAGCATCTTGGTAAAAAAGAAGTTTACTATATTATATCGGCTGGTCTGGGCGAGGACATCATTGAAAGACCGCTTGGTGATCTGGATGGTTTTGTAGAACATCTGGAAGAATACAAGATTGCAGGAAAGATATATGCAGCAAACGTGATGGATGCCGGATTAGTCAGAAATCAAAGTGTTTTCAAAAAAGCCTATGATATGGGATATTCCGTTCAAAATGCTGAGAAATTGAGAGTTGGCGAATAAAGCTTATAAAAAACAAAGGGATAATTATAGATGTCATAAAAGCAAAAAAATTCAAGTAGTTATTTTTGCCCCGGAATCCGTTAGCTGGCAGTAGATAAGCAAATTAGTTTCTTATCACTGTTAAGCCAAGGATTCCGGGGATTTTTTGTTTTCTACGTTCCCTTGTTATTTATGCTGCTGACACACCATTTTCACCTGTGCGTGTCCTGTTTTCTACGCCGGAACGGCGGATTCCTGCAAAGATGGAGCCTGCAATATTATGCCATACACTGAAAATAGCACCTGGAAGAGTTGCCAGTGGATTGGCTACAAAGTTAGCTGCTGCCAGAGAAACTGCCAGTCCGCTGTTTTGCATGCCCACTTCAATAGCTATAGCTGTTGCCCGTGTATATTCTACATGGAAAATTTTTGCTGCAAGGAGCCCAAGCATCATACCACAGAAATTGTGGATCGCAACAACGCCAAGGACCAGAACTCCGCAGCTTAAGATTTTCTCTGCATTAATTGCCACGATTCCGCCAATGATCATAACAATGGCTACAACAGAGATCAATGGCATAACATCTGAAACTTTATCTACATGATCTCCTGCAAGTGTACGGAGAAGGATTCCAAGAAGTACAGGAACCAGAATTACTTTTACAACAGAAAGTACCATTGCCCAGAAGGATACTTCCACCCAGGCACCTGCCAGAATGTACACAAGAAATGGAGTCATAACAGGAGCAGCCAGAGTGGAAACGATGGTCATTCCTACTGAAAGTGCAACATCACCGCCTGCAATATAGGTGATCACATTGCTGGCTGTTCCACCAGGACAGCATCCCACAAGAATCACACCCAGAGCCAGATCTGCGGGAAGATTCATAACTTTACACAATACCCAGGCTACGACTGGCATGATCGTATACTGTGCAACTGCGCCAATGATCACTTCCTTTGGTCTGGAAAAAATTGCCCGGAAGTCTTCCAGACGTATGGTCAGTCCCATACCAAACATGATCACGCCCAGAAAAACAGATGTATAATTTGTCATCCATGCAAATCCATCCCTCCAGAAAAAGGCAAGGCATGAAAAGGCAATGATGATGATTCCAATATATCTGGATGCAAAACTGCTGATTTTTCCTATTTTCTTTAAAATATTTTCCATATATTATACCTCGTAGCTGAAGTTATCGATCAGTCTTGTTTTGCCAATATAGACAGCCATTGCTACGAGAACATTATGATCAGCTTTTTCCACAGGCTGCATGGTAAGTGCATCTACCATGGAAACGTAATCGATTTTTGCCAGAGGCTCTGCCTCGATCACTGCACGCATTTTGCCGAGAAGTTCTTCTGCGGAAATGCCTGCGTGAATGATTTCCTGTCCGAGTTTTACGGATCTGGACAGACAGAGAGCAGCCTTTCTCTCTTCATCGCTTAAATATGTATTTCTGGAGGATTTTGCCAGTCCGTCCTCTTCACGGACAATCGGGCAGCCTACGATTTCTATATCAAAATTCAGATCCTGGACCATTTTGCGGATGATGGCCAGCTGCTGAGCATCCTTCTGTCCGAAATATGCTCTGTCCGGGGCTACAATATGGAACAGCTTGGTTACAACTGTGCACACACCTTTGAAATGGATAGGACGTGTTTTTCCACAAAGTGTCTCAGATAATGTATCGATACTTACAAATGCATGGGGATCATGATACATTTCAGAAGGTTCAGGGCAGAAGATCAGGTCTGTGCCAAGACTTTCACAGAGTTTGCTGTCGCGTTCGAAATCTCTTGGATATGCCTCAAGATCCTCTGTCGGACCAAACTGTGTTGGATTGACAAAGTCAGACACAACTACAATGTCGTTCTGTTCTCTGCATTTTTTGATCAGACTTGCATGTCCCTCATGAAGAAATCCCATTGTTGGAACAAGACCTATAGTTTTACCTTCTTTTTTCCATGCTTTGATCTGTTTTCTTGTTTCTTCTACTGTTTTTGTTACCTGCATTGTTATCTCCTCTTTCTCGGTCAATGGACCGGTATCATAGATTTTGAGATAGCCTCTTTTCTGAATTCACTTTCATCTTATGATAGCCTCTAATCTGATATCAACGTTTTCAGGCCATGTCTTTCAGCAGACCATGTTTCTCATAATTGGTCACTCTGCTGATCTTATTCTCTTCATCTACAAATACAACTGCAGGCTTATGAGTGCGTGCCTCTTCAGGCTCATATCCTGCGTAAGCCATGATGATAATCTTGTCACCTGTGCTTACACATCTTGCTGCTGCTCCGTTCAGACAGATCATACCGCTTCCGCGTTTTCCGCAGATTGTGTATGTCTCGAATCGACTGCCATTGTTCACATCTACAATCTGAACTTTCTCATATTCCAGTATTCCGGCAGCTTCCAGCAGTTCTTCATCCACAGTAATGCTTCCCACATAATCCAGTTCAGCCTGGATAACAGTTGCTCTGTGGATTTTTCCTTTTAACATTTCTATTGTCATCTTATATAGTCCTTTCCTGCGGGAAAAATCAGAGTCAAGCAGCACCATAAAAAGGAAATATACCTTTATGATCTGCAAAAAAAGCGCATCAGGATACACTTTGACCCTGAAACGCTTCTGATTGATTCCCTGTATATTGAGTCCTGTTTCTGATACATAAAATATGTTTTACTATTCCATAGATTATTGGAAATCTGATTTTTTGTATCATAAATACCGGCTCGTATCTTTTAAAATTACATACATCCCTCCGTTCCCGTTTCCGGATTCCGGCTGGCTGCTTTTATATAAGATTCCAGTGATTTCAGCCAGAGTATAGTTTTGAGTCCAAATACTATCTCTGAGTGGTATTATTACATCTGGTCAGTTATTTGTCAATAAATTGTTTATTTACTGGTTACTGTTCACTCCGCGTCCAGTAATACACTGCGAAATACAATAAATATGAATCTCCTTGTGCAAAGCCCAAGGAGTATCGTTTGCTTCGCAGACTTAATTTATGCTAATCACATAAGGAACCAAAAAATCACTCATCTGACAAACAATCAGACGGATAGCCTCATCCAACCGTACCTTCCCGGGAGTTATTTCCAATTCGTTCATATGTGCAAAGAAATTTTTCCGAAAGACTTCATACGGCATCAATAACTCTGCCGCAAACAGGTTTGTAATCTGAATGTCAGAAACTAAACAGCTATTACCATAAAAATAAAAAGTTTCTCTTTATGATACAGCTCTCCGAACACTGAAAGAAAAATCTGTCGGAAATAAGCTGCCTTCCACGAAATCCCTCTATGCTGAAAAAGACCGACTTATTGAATTGCGAAATATGCAACGGGAAGATTTTTCTAACCGCCGGAATTATGAACGGGAGTTTCGTACCGTGTCTGCCAATATTGATATGATCCTTGGGAAGAGCTACGAACAGGAACAGCAGATTGAGAAAGAACAGAATTTATAAATTTCCTGTTTTCATGCTTTCTAAAAAGAGGTATTATATAAAAAAACGCAGGAGGTATATTCAAATGAAAGCACATAAATATTGGTCACTTGGTGCATTGGCAGCCATGATTGGAACCTTTTATACCGGCTATAAAAACATGAAAACTGCTCACAAATATTTTGCTTGCAGCTCTCTTCTCTGCATGATTATGGCTATCTACTCCGGTCATAAAATGATTTCTGGTAAATCCAGAAAAAAGAAAAATTCTGTTTCTAAAGAATCTGCAGAATAATCAAAACTAAAGAAATGTTTACATAGGATTGCCTGATGGAATAAATATTTTCCATCAGGCAATCTTGCTATTTTACATCTTTTTTCAATCTGTCGTATAATATATGTAATCCTGTAATCCCATCAAATGAAAACAGTCCTTCTTATCAAACGTTATTATAAGTTTAACCGCAACATTTTTTCTTCCCAGAACAATTTCATACTCTGTTGATTGTTGATAAGAGAGGAATAAATGATGATACACAATCAACAACTGTTCTCATCTATATTTTCCGCAACTCCCTTTATTTTCATAATAAAATTAAGAAAGGCCCTGCACTTGGCAGAGCCTCCCAGCATTTTCTTTTGAGAGCTTTTGCTCCCTAGCCAGATTGTGGTAAATGCTAAACCCTTATAAAGCTGGTAAGGCACTGCCTCCTGGCACAACACCTTACTTCAACGCTTGACAGACACTCCTGTTGCCTGTTGTTAATATTATATTAACTTGCCACCATGAATATGTCAATTACTTTTCTACTATAATTTACACTATAATTTTATAGCTGTTTGTATGAATATAGATTCTCTAACAATTTCCATATTTCATTCTCCATTTTCATACTATTATTCTGCTCTTATTTATGTCTTTTTCTGCAATATGTTCTTCGAAAGCTACTATACCCTCAATTTCAAAATTGAATTCCAACTGTGAACTCGGAACATAATAAAAATGTTCCATAATAAATTTCACAAATTTCATCGGTGATATTGGACGATCTACAGGAATTCTACAATTTTTATATCCCCCTAAAGTAATATGTGAATATGGATGATGCAGTTCGCTCTCCTCCGGATCTCGATTGTAATCAGCTCGAATAATCACAGGCAATACAGATTTATTTAAAATATCTCCGTAAATATAGTCAACATCGTATAATTCCGGATCATTCTGATAAAGTTCATACGACGGTGATGGATAATACCCCAATCTGTGCGAAATCAATTCTTTTCCCGTTCTATTAAAGCGATACATCAACTGTATGATACCGCCATCTGGCAATTTAACATTATAATTATGATTTTTTTCTATTTCATCATAAATTGTACTGTAATCCATATTCCTTAAATATAACGAAATATTTTGATATTTTTCCCATACAATATCCATTTGTTGAATTACAGGATAGTTATATTCTTCTGCCAGTCCACATCTGATCAATTCCCTTGTAACTTTCTTTAACTCTCGAAATACTTTTTCTTGTTCTTTCAATTATACAGCACATCCTTTAAGCGATTCACAGTATCTTCATCTAAATCTTCTTTTCGAATTTCTCCATTTGCAAGTTTACTGGTAATATCCGCCAGATTAGAATTGCTTTTTCTGATATCTCTTAATTCATTTTGAGTCATGTCTCTATGAATAATTCTCATATTCTTTCGTTGTGATTTGTCCGGGTACGTGAACTCTAATTGAAAATTCCTTTCCTTAACGCTGTTAAACTCCTGTATTAACAGATCCATATCATCTCCGATTCCGCTAACCCGTACCCATGCCTTCGATCTTGTCATAGCAGTAAATATAATATTTCGTTTTCTTGATAAGTTGATGCCTCTTGCGCAAAGATCCGCATTTATCAGATAAACAATTGCTGCTTCATTTCCTTTTGCTCTGTAAATCTGAGAGATTGCAATAGAATCCTCCTGAAAAAAATCATCTGGTGTTGTCTGTACCCCAACAATATGCGATTTAATTCCCTTTTCCATTAATTTAACACGGATATGTGACACGTAACTCTTCGTAATTTTGGGATCAGGGTGAATGATCATAATGTCCTGATATCTTAATTCTTCATCATGCAGATTTTTTTCGATATCTTCAACTATCCAATCCGCTTCCTGTACATTATTTTCAAATCTTCTAAATTGTATAAGATCGTCAATTGACGAATGATCCTCTAAAAATGCAGGACTTGTTTCTTCTGTTCTATATAGCGTTACAAATTCTCCATCTCTGATCACACCTTCTTTCACTGTATATCCAATATCTTCCCATAACTGTTTATCTTCAAATAATTGAACTAACGATGTTTCCTCCCGTGCCTCTTTTTTTCTGTAAATTCCAAATCCCAGGCTGTGTGCTGTAATAAGAACTGGTCTTGAATTACGATAACATTTTGATAAGACAATATCCTCCGCCTTACCATTACTGTTATCAAGCACTACATTCGGCCGTCCATTACTGTATCCAAAAATGTCTTCCGGAGATTCAACGTTTTTGTTATCCAGGCTTTGGAGTTCATCATATGCATATACAAGCATACGGCTTTCATGTGGGAGTGACATATAACACATCTGAAGAAAATATTTTGAAAAATCCTGTGCTTCGTCTACTAAAATCACATCATACAATGGCTGGGGATTCGTTACTGATTCTACGGCTTCTTCACATACTCTGTCAAAAGCAGATGAATTTCTTCCATATTTCTGGCACGCATCCATATAATCATAACAAACTAGATTATTTGCCTTACAAAAATTGAAATACAGACCTTCTGAATTTTTACTTCCCCATGCATGAATTATTTTAATTCTGCTCCAATCAGGTTCCTCATTTGTATTTTCAACAATAAAGTTTGTGATCAGTTGAATAAATTGACCCTTTAATGCCCGGCTGTTAAATGTAACTGCTATCATCTTATTTTCATACATAGTATACAGATATGCTACCTTTAATGCCAGAACAATTGTTTTTCCCGATCCTGCCAGACCCCGGATTCGTTGAACACCTTCTACCGTTTCAATGACTGCCTTACTTTGATACTTGTCCAGGCAGGAAATCTGGTCTTCAATTGCTTTTAATTTTGATCCCCTTGACGAAGCCTTCTGAAGATTTTTTCTGCCACCTCTTTTTTTCAGTTGTGAAATCATCTGAATCGCTTCCAGTAATTTCTTATAATATTCTTCGCCCTGTTTCCATTCCAGACTTTCTAAATATTCCTTTACTTCTTCTATTGATGTACAAATTTCATCACTCTTCGTTTTATAAAGGGGTGCATAAGACAGTACATTAATCGGCACTTGTAAAACTCGTCTTTTTGACAGATATCCATATCTTTTCAGCTTGGCTTCCATATTATTATATAGTTCATCCAATAACTGAATTTTATCTTCCATATTTTCTTCTGCTAATGTTTCCAGATCAAAAAGCACAATACCCGTCTGTTCGCTCACTAACAATGCATCAACTTTAATTTTTCCATCAATTCCCCCTAAAACAGGGTAGCCCAAATAAAAATATCCGTCTAATCCCATTGTTTCCAAAAGATTTATAATTTCATTTGCAAGCACCTGTTTAGATGTAACTCCATTTACAATTGTAAGCATCTTATCACCCTTTACTTTTAATATGTCATGTTTTTCTGAATATCATTTCTATCATATTGTCACACAGGGAAATTAAATAACCGAACGGTTAACGATTTTTCTCAGATATATGTCTTAATATAGCAGATATACTACCGATTGTCAATCATTGACAAGACATTTCTTCATCTCTTTCTCCATCGTGCATACTAACAATATCTGTCTTATCCACATATATTCTGGAATTCAGAGCAAACTGAAATGCACTATTGTCTGGATTCACAAATCTTCCCATGCTTTATTCTTTTTTATTTTTCCCTCATGGAATCAGATTCCAATGTGCACGTATTTATCTTTTGAAACACTATTGTTTTATTTTTCCCACCCGTTCTCTTTACCAATTCATCCTGCCCTATAATTTTTATCAGATTGATAATCTTCTTTTTATAATCCTCTTTATCAGTGTAAAAAATTATTATCTTAACATTTTCGTTTAAAATAAATTTTTTTAATATATCCTTATCCGTAATATCTAATGAATGTCCAAATATAAAAACTTTATGGTACTTAACTACTCTGTGATGCTTTTTAACTATTCCATTCTCTTTAACGATTGCTGATATTTCATATATTTTTTTCTCAGACTGAATTTCCTCAAGCCAGCCTTCATATAACCCCCCTGTTTCCTTATGTATTCTTTGAAAAAATTTCTTAAATTCTATAAATTCGAGGTCTTTATCTCTCGCATCTCCTTCCAGATATTCATCAATTCCAAGCACCATATTTGTAGATTGGATATCATTCCTTAAATCAGCTTTTCCATGCACATAATCAAACTCCAAAAACGGATGTTCTCCGTATATCCTCTGATATGCACATGTATAGTTGAACGATAAAATTTTGTCCAAATATGGCAAGTTTTTTATATCTGGCAGTCCATTTCCCAGCATAAAATTGCTAATATAATCTGAGAGATAAATTTCAAGTGCACGTGTAAGTTTATTCAGATCTTCCAGAAGTTTCTGTTTCCAAAAGTCAATTTCTTCTTTTTTCCAGACATGGGTCGCCATTCCTGATGAACTATCCATCTTTTCCACAAATAGTGCAAGAACGTTTAATTGCCTTTGTGAAAGCACCGTTCCTACGCCTCCCTTTTGTATGGTCTCTTGTATATCCCTGCTTACACTGTTGAATGTCTGTATAATCAGGGAAATTTCACTTTCAAAGTCAATCCACCCGTCTTTTCCTTTTTGCTCTCTGCTTTTATACACCTCTGAAAAATATTTAATCCATGCATTATCCTTGCACAAATCACTTAACTCATGAATTGTTTTTCTTGATTGATCATATAAATACTGATCAAATTCAGAATCTTGTTTACTGTTAAATAAGTCTGTAAAATACTTATAGCAATTGATATCCTCTCCCGCAATCAATTCTAATCCTGAACTTTCTTGTGCCTTATGCTTGTAAAAAAAATCTATAAACTTCAGAAAATCCGCATATTTCGTGGGCAAACCATGTGCCAAATCAAATCCATTTCCTACTATTAAAATATTCATCCTTTGTCCTTTACTGGTTATGAATTTCCACTTAAATCTACAACATCGCCTCTAGTCTATGTTCCAGTTCTATTTTTTGTTTAACATGATCCTTCCAGTAATCCTCATGCCGCCGTATAAATAACTGTATCTTCCTGATACTTTGAGTCACGCTTTCATCCGCCTCTATAATCTGCTTTTCCTGCCCTGCCAGTACAATATAAAATATCTGCGTTATATCATAGAAAAAAGCGCAACACATATGTGTCGTTTTCTCATACCATGCATACATATCTTTTTCTAATATTTTTTCGTAATTTAAAAAACTAAGTTTCCACTCCTCCTTATTTTTCAAATCATATTGAAGAGAATTCAAAATTAAACTAAAGTAACCAGAAAACCATATTTCTCTTAAATTCTCATGTTTTTTCTTCTTTTTCTCGAACAATAAATTCCAATTCTCCAAAATATCTTTACTTATATTTTCTAAGATATATTTTTTTGATGTATCCGATAACCTTTCAAATTCCCAAGCCACAATATCCTCTTTATGATTCTGCAGCATCATATCCAGATTGATTGTCTGTGCAAAACGCTTCAGCGCTTCTCTGCTGACTTTAGAAAGAACGCTAAAAAGAAGCTGCTGCCAATTTGTATTATGTTCCTTTCTTTGTACCCAGCGCTCCCACAACGCCAAATCCCTGTCAGCAATTCTCTTGACCGCTGCAATTATTGCCTCTTTGCATTTTTCATCTATACCCGATGTCCGTTTCAACAAAATCCTGGCACATTCATAATAGAAACAAGGATATGCTACATCCATCTTTGCAAAATCCACAAGCATATCTGTTTCACAGCAAGTTGAAAGAAATATCCAATAATCTACAATGTTATTTTTCTCTGCCAAAAGCTGGCATAAACGTGCAGAGTCCTCCCTATATGCTTTTTGAAACAATCTGCAGACTAATTCATCAGGTTTTATACTTTTTCCCCTCTCATACGCATCAATGAATTCATATATCTTATCCAAATCATTATCAGCAATACCTTCCTGCAAATGTTCAAAAAATTTCTGATCAGCCCTTCCTGCGTTACCAGCAATATGAGTACTATAACTCACCGAACTGATCATTTCCCAAATATCTTTTTTTATTGTCTTCTCCATCATACTCCTTTCTTCCATACCAGGCATTCCGGAGCATCCAACTCATTCCATAATTCTTCAAATGCGTCTATCATCATCTGTGGATGTTCCACACTTTGAATAATATGATGTTTATTTCCAAGGCTATTCACAGATGTACCCAGTGACCAGACAGAAGAGGTATCCTGATCTAAATTAAGCACCATGAGAAAACGATCATGAAAACTGTAACCATAATCAGCCCACTGGCATCTAAGCTCTACATGTATACCATAATGATTACTCCTTTTCTCCATAATTTCCTGCTGCTGTTCTATCCAATCACATACACTCATTTTACTTTTTTCGGCAATTTCACCAGATGTAATTGCATATAACGTTACATTCATACTTTTCGTAAAATACCAAGTATGTAAAATATCCTCAACTGTCAGATAAGGATCCCACAGATACACCTTCCCTGTTTGTGCACGATTCATCAATGCAATCACATCTTTCAAAGCTTTCTGCGGTTCTGAATCTCTTCCATACCGTCTAAACTCAGCTCTGGCATATAACTCATCAACTCGTCTGCTATACTGACGCTTATGTATATGACTATCTCGCGTCCGAATAACAGGTTGTTCTATAATATTAACATTCTCCGCTGATATGGGTTCAATAATGTCAACAACCTGTCCTGTTTCATCATAAATGATACGCTGTTCTCCATACTGTGCACCCATCTGCAGCACATACGTCATTCTTCTTATAAAGCTTGTTTCCTGACGCGACAAAATCAATTGCCGTTTTACATCAATTATCGTTGTCCTGCAAAATCGGGAAGCATCACCAACTTCAAATGTAGTATTACATCCTTCCTGTTTAAATGTCCTGGTACCAAATGAAATAATCGAATCATCAAAAACGCCTTCTGACAATACCAGAAATTGATCATCTGACTCACATTCTTTATCAAATGACACATCATACGTTAACTGTCTCTCCATATCATCTTTTTTATAAGAAACCCTTACATTCGTTGACGGAAATTGAAACACAAAATTCCCAATACGATCTGATACAGAAAACAAATCAATTGGAATTGCATCGAATATTGTATCTGTCATCTTTCTGAACTGCACTGTGTTCAACACATTTACAATCTTTTTATCACAGTCAAAAAATTCCAAAATATAACTTCCATTAATAAAATTATTTTTTAATACTTTGTTTAAAAGCATCTCTTTTGTACTGTCCTGCTGAATAAAAACTTTCGATACCCCTTCCAGATATCCTGTTTCTAACCTTCCATCTCCGATGTCTACTTCCTTCTTATCTCTACTGTTGCATAACAATTCAAAAATACTTCGAACTTCTGATACATCCAGCACCTTTCTCTGTATTCCTAATGAATATGTATCAGTAATACTTTTAAGCTTTTTTAAAAGTCTCTCCGAGCTCTTTTCTACGTTCGGTCTTGTTTCAAATACAAAAATTGTATATACATTATCCGGCATTTCCTTTTCTCTTTGGCATAGATATATCGAAACCATTTCACAACAATTATAACTACCAAGGCTCTTACAGGAAATCAATTCATCAAATTCATGCAACAAATATTCTGTCGGTAGTTTTTCGTTCACTCTTTCTCTATACATATTTTTCTCCGATTAAATAGTACATTTTCTGTATTATGTATGCGATATTGTTTAATTACCTAAATCTTATTATATTATAATTTCCACCTGTCGGACTGCATGCTCTTTGCTGGACGCACGGTCTGACCTCAATGTCCTTGACAAAAGCACAATATGCTGAGACTATCTTTAGAATGGCAAAAACTAAAACCTGGACTTCATAGGATGCAGACTCCAATTCCGATTGAAACGAGCACCCTTTCGAGCATCACCAGTCGTCGAAAATTTAAGTCCCCGGAGTTTTCAAAATAACCACCCATTTCTATAATTTATATTCTTTATATAGTTGTTCACGATACACCTCGTCCTCAGATGCTTTCTCAGCATCTGAATAACGTTTATTCTTTAATAGAATATTTATAAGTGCTCCTAATCGATTTTCACCCTTTTTTTCACCTTTTTTTTCGCCCTTTTTTATTCCATTTTCCTCTGCATAAGAAATCATACTTAACATATCAGACACCTCCTTCTGACGAACTTGATTATCCGAATCTGGAATATATGATAATACTTTTTTCTGGTTTCCGGAAAATAATCCATATAAGAGATCCAAAAGTCCCTTTTCTTCCTGTCCTTCTCCACCGAGCCGTACTATTATAATCTCCAAAAGATCTGATTCCCAGGAATCAATTCGGAACTCTTTGTCTTTGATTCCCTCATTTTTGTAATTCTGCATCTTATAATATGATATGGTATTTTCCAGTTTCCTGGGAATATTATCGAGGCAGATCCAGATACTGTACACTTTTTCTAAATGACCATATCCTTTTCCATTTTCCCCTATCTTATCTAATTGTGCAGACAATTTACGGCAGCCATAATATATACTTCTTTTTACAACCGGATAACCCGGTGTGTAATTTTGCTGTATCTAAAAATCAATATGAAGATTTACCAGAAGCTTTCCTTCTGCTTTTGGATTTAAAGAACGGAACAGAATATCAAATGCTGCTGGTGCTTCATCTGTCGTATGAAATTCTGTATCCTCTCCACGTATGGTTTTTGCCATATCCTCTTCTACCAACGCGGTTCCTATCTGAATCGTATCACCTTCTATACAATTCATAATTTCTTCCAGGGAGCAGTCTCTATATTCTTCTACAGTATATTTTAGAATATTACTCATAATTGGTTTATATGAAAAAATATTCTTTGCTGACTGATCTTTCGTTTCTTTTCCATCTATCGTCTTTAGTGTTACAGAAATACTGTCTTTCACATCCATAAGTCTCTCCCTTGACCAGCTTTTATTTGTAATTTAAGTATATATCTTTTGAGGGAACATAGCAACTACAGAATTCTACTTATTCATTCCACGTATCCCTTCTTAACTCAAAACATCTATACGATAGCCCCATATTCTTCTGACAGCTCCTCATTGTCTTTAAATGAGCTAAAAACAAGTCAAGCATCAGCATATCCGGAGATTCTTCTCTTGGATATATCTGATGCTCTCTTTTTCTTTTCGGAATTTCGGGCTTACTTTCGTTTCTACGGTAGCTTCTCGGAACCCTTGATTTTACTGCTTTCCTAGAGCTATTTTTACAAGTAATTAACTGAATTTTCTGTAAATTACCATTTTTACCCTTTTTTTGTGCTCGTCTAAAAATCCTTCAGCTCATTGTGAACTTCCAGTTTTTTTCCGCCTAAATCAAGTGTCGCTATATCTGCGACTCAAAACAATTCTATTTTTCCGTCTTTTCTCCATCTGATCCTGCATTTAAAAAGTTCATGATCTCCTCATATGACCGCCCACTTTTTACAACTGCTGACAGGATCTCTTCTTTTCTTATGGCATCCCGCTTGTCTAACAGTTCTTTCAGATTTGCTGTTGCCTGATCATACTTTTTCTTCGCTGCGATCACATCAGCCTCTGCTTTTTCAATCTTTTCTTCCAATGCTTCCTTACTTGTTTTTCTTGTTCTTGCCATCTTTATTTTCCTTCCTTATTCTGCTTCTTTCAGTTCCTTACTCAGCTTTGATGCAAAGTATTTTATACTATTCGCATCCAGTCCAAAGGCTTTCAATATTACTTTCTGGTTCGCTGTTACTGCATGATCCAGACGGTATATATTGTCTAACTGACGTACCATTTCTATTTTTTCCAGCTCTTTTATTGCCGCCGGTACAGTCATATAGTTCAGTTTCTTATCCAGTTTTTTCATTTCTCCTTTTAGTTTTATATACATCTTGCAGCGCACTATCATGGCTACAAATTCAACAAATATCTTCGCTCTTGCTGATTCTTCTGAATACACCCGGATGCTCTTATTCCCCAGATATGATTTGTCTCCGCGGAATAGTTTCTCCGATACATCCCTGCTCTTATACAGTTCGATTGCTTCTTTCGCACTCATCTTTTCCGATGTAACGATACAAAAATATCCTGCCAGATTCAGTTCTCTTTCTACCACACTGCACCGTTCTTCCGGTAGTATAAAAGCCTGGCTCTTTTCATCATAATGAAGGTTAAAATACTTCTCAAATCCAGGACCGAATTCCTTTACCTTATTCTGGTGCTTTTTCAGATACTGCGTCATCTGGTTGATCCGTTTTTCAATCTCTATCCGTTCTGCGCTTTCTTTTGAAATGCTATGATACAAATGAAAATAACGCTCTTTTTTATCACTTGCATACAGTTTGTGCCGTATTGTCTTTCCGTAAACTCCATATTCATAGATATTGTTTACTCGCTTATTTTCAAATGTCCCTTTATTTTCCAGGATCAGTTCATTCACAAGGGCAGACATCCCTTTCACCATGATAACAAAACTATACCCACATTTGTCCATATATTGTATATTCTCGCAGCTGAAATAACCTCTGTCCAGAATGAAGCCGATCTTCTTATAACCATATCCGGATGCTTTATCCAGCATGAACTGAAGCTGGGAGATATCATTCAGACTTCCTGGATATTTTTCATAAAATAATGGTTCCTGATTATGAGTGTCATACGCAACTGCATAATTAAATACCGGCTCTCCCATATCTACTTTCGGATGCCCAAATTCAACCATTTTTATATCCCCGGCCTGACAGTTTTTATTCGTTGAATCATAAGAAATATAGATCTTTTCGCGGTAATTCCGTGACTCATTCCATGTATTCAGAAAGCCTGTACTCTGGTCATCTGTTACTGAATTCAGAAAATCTGATACGGTTGAATCACTGTATTGTTTCATCTTTTCCGTAAAAAGCGGATGGTCATATGTATAATCCGGATAATACTGTGCTGCATTATTTTCTGCTATGATTGAATAAACCGCCAGATCTAAAAACAGCCCTATATCACGCGATCTAAAATACTTTCCAAGGATATCGTTCAAGCTGCATTCTTCTATAATCTTACGCAGTACAAAGTATGCTCCTACCCTGAGACAGCTGCTTCTGGAAGTCCTACTTTTGCTTTCCGGAAGCTCTGCATCAGGGAAATATTTCAGGAAATTTTGATTCGGTTTCATGAATTCCGGATCTGTATCTGACAGTTTTCCGATTGTTACTCTTTTGGGAAAAGTATACTTCCGGGATGGATCATAAACCCGGTCATACTCATACTCTATATATACAACATTTGACTTTTTTCTTCGTGTGATCTTGCCTTTTACGGTTGGTACTTTCACTAAAAAATCCAGATACATAGCGCCTCCTTTTAGGCGGTTATCCACCTAAAATAATTGTACTATATTTCCCGACTGTCTGCAATGGAAAAGCGCAGAAAACCGGGATTTTTTATGATTTTATTTCGCTCTTTTTTCTTTAGGCTGAAAAATTACTGGAAATTCACACTGAAAATCCCTATTTTTCAAGGCTTTTTACAACCTGCCATTTTTTGAGTGTTACTTTTTCAGGAAGTTAAGGATCTTACTATACAACATGAAATTGATATACCTCTCCTTCGCTTGAATTATAGACTATTCCATAAGCATATCCATAATGGTCTAGATTTTTACATATATAATCAGCTATATCTTCGCCATCTTCTATAGATTCCAAATTATATTCTTCATAAAACCAACTTGCAATTTCAGGAAATGACAATCTGTAATTTTGTTCTCTTATGTATTGAATGAATTTTTCAGAAATATCCTTAATATATTTATGTAAAAACTGCTCTCCTGTTTCCGATAATTTATATCTTTCTCCTTTCAAAACAGCATACCCTTCTATTACAAATTCCTCTACTTCTGGATAGTTCTCAACTTCGTCTTCTAAATATCCACAAGGATCTTTATAAAAATCCAAGATCAAACCTATTATTTTTCTTAATGATAATTCGTCTAAATTTGGCATATAACATATATCCTTTCAGTAATAATTCTACTTAAAACCAATTACATTTTTTTCTTGTTTTCTAAATATTTACATACTCTCTCAACCTCATTTGTCATATATTTTATTTGATCAACAGGTGGAAATTCTACTCCATGCACCATCAAATTTCGATATCTTCTTAATTCAAGAACTTTTTTCAACTCACTATCTGGAAAAATACGCTTTAAATTATTTACACTAAAAGGTGAACGCGTTCTTATGTTCTGATTTACTGTTAATTTTGATACAAGTTCCTCTAAATGAATCCATTGTACCATAAATTCTCCCATCGCTTCTCTTAATTCAATGTCTGAACTTAGATCTGAAGATTTCAATTTAGAATATATCATATAACGTTTATCATTTCCCATTATTATATTATCTGAAATCTGATCACATAACGATCTTACATCTTCATTAAATGTTAATGGAGTTAAATATGGAGCTAAATCAGAGGAAGTATTTACATCGCATTGCTTCATTAGTCTGAATAATAGCTCTACATTTCCTAATTGCTGTCTTTTATTTTTAAGCTTATCTCCATATTTGTCATAAAGATAAGACGCCAAATCATATTGATTATTAAACATTTTTTCTTTAAGAATTCGAGCTGTTCCTGCAATCTGCAAACGTTCAAGTGCTATTTCTCCCGCCAGAACCAGTCCGTTTAATTCATCCAGGATTGCCAATTCCTCTTCTGACAGAGTTCCATTCAGTGGCTTATATACTAAATCATGTTCAACCTCTGACCATGCATGCATTAAGACAGATGCAACCTGTATTTCGGTTTTTGAATTTACATATCTTTTTTGAGTATCCTGTAAGGAATTGTCTTTTAGTTGAACTCTATAATGTCTTGCCCAATAACCAGAAAACCGTTTATTATAATTCGGTGTTTCTTTCTCTTTCGGGAATAATTTAGGTTCTTCAAGAAGAGTAAAATTTTCCCTTATTATATCTCCAGCTTTATCACGGTCTTTTGGAAAGTACAATGCCACACGAACTCCTGACAAATCGCAAATATCTGAATAAATATCATCCAAACTCGAATATTTACTATCACGCTCTTCATTTCGCTGATATAATTTTGCTAACAAACGCTCTGGATTTTTTGCACGATATGTAACAATAGCCCTGATTCCTGCCTCATGCAGACTACTCTCCATTTGCTGAGCTACCAGTTTACTTACCATTTCATAAAAATCATATTCTTTTTTATAGTGTTGTACAAACTCTTCAATAATCCCCATGTATTTTCCACCAATCTTCACTTTATTAGTATATTCTCACGCTTTATAATTTTTTTGTAAAGCTTTCACTACTAACTCTTATAGAGCCTGACCTTGGCATCCGTCAATATCACATTTTTTTAATCCCATCCATATAAAATCCGACATATATCACCAATATCGTATTATTCTCCGCATCAAGTTCGCCAAGCTCTGTCTACGCAATACTCTGTAATATTACCCCGATACCACATATAAACGTATTTTCTCCTATAAATCCTACAGGAAATTCTTCTATACATGTGTCTGTAATCTTCAAACCTTATCCCACTTTCCCCTTTTTTATCTTTGATTTGTTTAGAGAAGTTTTTTCTGGAAGTTCACATTTAATCATCCATGATCACTTATTTTATGATCACGTTCAATTCTCAAAATTCGAAATCTGTCTTCCTTACGATATCCAAAGCATCTCAGTACACTGCTAAATCTAAACTTCATAATCGTTTTTCCCTTATATTTCCTTCCAGAAAACCAATTTTCATTTTCACTTCCCGGCGTATATTTTTTATACTCCAAACCATCATCTACTGCGATTGTTTCCCATGAATTATGTTGTATAAATTTATCTAATGTGGAAATGAGTTCCCGGAACTCATTTTTTTCCAAATATTCCGGACCATACTTTGTCTCCAATAAACTACAGTCAATGCGACTGCCCTCATACCTGATCTGCAAAAATGTTTTTCTGTCAATGTTCAAAATATTTCTATGTTTTTCTACTAAATATTGAGGACTATGTACGGATATTATAGAACATTCTTTTTCATTATTATAAACAGACAATTCACAATCCTTAAATATGTCCATACAAAACGATAACAGAGTTCCCCTTCTCACCACAGCTTCTGCCAATGAAGTTGCAGAAACATCTTGACCATTCCATTCAAATTTTTGCTCTATATCATGAAACGGATTTCTATCCCACATAGGCTCCTCATAAATTTCATTATCCAATTTTATTTTAAACTTTAACAGTTCATCCGAAACTCCATAATTTTTCATTTGACACAATTTCACAGTTTCTGTCACATTGCAGTTATAAAAATCCATAGTTTTATATATCTGCATATCAGCACCACCATTTTGATGGATTAATTCTATACACTTAACCATACAGGCCAGTGATTTTAAAAAAGAATCAGTGTCTTTAAATTGTCCACACAGAGACAGTTCATTCAACAGAAAATCCATATTACCACCCTAAAATGACATTTAAATCTTTGTCTATCTGATCAAAAAAGCCTTCTGCATTATTCAAAGCCTTTCCATCTCCATTAACTGGTATTTTTATCGGAATACTACACCCTTTTGTGTCCTGAGTAAATGAATATATATTGACTTTATCAGAATCTATCTGATCCAGACGTATACTTTTTCTAATTCCATTATATATATGGTCACTATGTGTCTCAACAATAATCTGTACTCCACACTGAGCAAGAAAAGCAAGAAATTCAACTAGTTCCGATTGTCCTGACGGATGCAGATGAATTTCAGGATTTTCTATAATCAGTAAATCACCTTCTTTACATGCTAGTGCTGCGATAATCAGCTCCGTTATATATGTCACACCAGTACCAACATTCTTCGGACGCATTTCAAATAAAACTTTCTCATTCCTGTATAACACCTGAATAAACTCTGTCTTTTCTATCTCTCTGGCTTTAACCTGATATCCCATAATCTTATTCAGCCAGAAGTTCACCTGTCCTCCAAAAGTTAGTTTTGATTTTGAATCATATACAAAGTCCCTGTCTTTATCCAGTTCCATTTCATCATATGCATTTAAATAATGAAATACATAATCGCAATTCTTACCAATTACAATTTCATCTCCAAGATACTTCTCATAAGTATCCTTTACTCCAATTCTATCAGAAGAACAGTAAATTAATTTTATTTTTTTCTCCGTTTTTCCTTCTGAGTCTGTTCCCTGCTTAGTTATTTTTTTAGATACTCTGTCTATCTTTCCATCGTATTCATATTCCATATTAAATTCTATTTCACTGCTTCTCACTATTGCATTTAACAGTTCATTCACACTGCCAATGTTCATATACTCCCCACGAAATGGATTATTTCCATCCTGCAGCATTGCAAAAACAGCCTGTATAACACTCGTCTTTCCCATTGAATTACGTCCGGCAAGTAATGTAAAATTATTTAGTTCAAGTGATACAGAATCAAAAGATTTAAAACCCTTAATATCAATTTTTTTAATCATAAATCCTATTTCCTTTTTCAATAAATTTAACCATATCCCTGATGCTCTTATAACTCATATCCCAATTTTCTATTCTATTTTGGGTATCTTTTAAATTAAACACAGCATAAATATCAGACTTATTATAAATCTTTTCATATATATACATAAAACACAAATATTTCATTTTCTCTTCTGTATTTTTGTTTTTAAAAAATAAATTTTGATAAATTCCAAAATAAATCCTGTTAAATTCATTGGACAGATTCTTCAAATCCTTTCTACTCTTATACTCCAGTTTATTCAGAGTTTTTTCCAATAATTGAAATCTATCAAAACGTTCATATTCAAATTCATTTGACAAATCACACACTACAAAATCAACCATCAGATAATGCATCAGATAATACTGTAAATTTAATTTTGTAAATCTGTAATGCCGCGCTTCTTTTATCATATATTTCAAAATATTTATATCATCCCCATGATACAGTACATTCCACACGCTTTGCTCCTGCATCGCAGTCCATTCTTCGACAAACTTACCAACTTGCATATGCATATATCTGGGATTCATATAATCAATTACATATAACATGGCTGTCGAATATAGAATTGTTCGTTCCCAATACCTGTCATAATCAACATTTTTATCATCATTTAAAACATCTCCATGAGCAAGATATTCCAACAAAAAACGAAGCTTATCACTCTTATCCAATATCAAAAGTTCACCCGTCTGAAGTTCTGATGCATACACCGGCGGAAATGGAATACCTCTCAATAAAGCTTTTATTATGTCTTGAACTACTTTTTCCCGTCGCTTCCATGTAGCACACTTTTTTTCATAAAATATAATTTTACCTTGCTTATACCGAAAAAGCATTTCGTCTATATCATATTTTCGCGTATCAATAATTACTCGCTCATTATTATACATGCATCTTCACCTTTGATTATTTTCACTACTTCATCAAAAAAGTCCAAAATCTAATTAATTTCATTCTCGGAGCAGATAAATGCCACGATTCCTCTCTCCATCCTGTTCTCCATAATATCATCAATAAATACTATTATACATAAAGCATCCCTATGAATTCACAACCTTCACAGAAATGCCTTAAAACATTACCTCAACAAAACCCTCAACAGGCATCATTGAACCATCTCTCACCTATTGCTCCCGTTTATCATACCATATTCAAATATTGATTACAAGAATCTGTCCTGAGTTCCGATAGTTTTCTGACACCCTGAATAGATGACTGTCAGTCACGTAAACCTCAACTTTTTCCGTGAATATTATGAACTTATCTACCCTATTCTTTTCTCCCCGACAGCATTAACAATCTATTCCCCAACAAACATCCCAGCATACACCCCAGACTATTATGGATAATATCATCAAACTCAAACAATCCCCTGCAAAGCCAAAGCTGGCTGATCTCAATAGCAGATGATACCGTAATCCCCACAAGCAATCCCATCCACCATTTCAGTTTCCTGCCTGTCACCCCCGGCAATAAAATCCCTGCCGGAAAAAGCAGCAGAATATTCAACAGATTCTCCTGCAGTAAACCATCTCCCGTAGTACTTCCCAGTCTGCCACATGTACCAATCCCCAGGATTTCCTTCCATGACCAGAATACCTCCGGCTGATACTGCCTGATCCCCGGAGTCCTCGTAAAAACAGTAGAACCAAATACAATTGAAAGAAACGTCAGAAGCAACAGTCCACAGACTGCCTGAATGATCACTATTTTATGCAGCCTTAATAATACTGCTGCCAGAAAAACGGCCATCAGGAAAACCACTGCAAAAGCAATAATTTCCCTGATCGTCCAGCTTCGATTATGTGTAATAATAATCTGATAAATGTCCACTATCTATCTCTCCCCATCTCATGAATCCTGATTTTAACTGCCTGTCAATCGGATATTCGCAGTTTATCAGAAGGAGCTTACACTCCTCCTGATACAAGCAAGTTCCCACCCACTGCTTATCGCTTTTTGCAACCTCCGCAGAGGACTTACCTGATTCGGTTATATTTTCATTTACAATGAATTATACCAAAACTACCTGATTCTTACAAAGCACTTTTATCAATATCCTTCATATAAATCCCCGGGTATTTCATGGGTCGAGTAGACGCACCCCTTGCGGTCGTACGCCCCTCACAGAATCCGGACTTGCGGCTTTCCCGCATCCGGCTCTTTGCGAAACGAATCGTTCACATTTATCAATTATATACACTGACATATATTCGGGGTCTTACCAGTGGATAGCTGTTATCTATCATATTCAGAAATTCTACCCAGTTGTAGCTTTTCTTTTGACTCCTCCGATTTAGACAGTAGAATAAACTTTTCATTACGTGGTATCGAAATGCTGTTATTCTTTCTGTATTGTCTGTGATTCCATAGTAATGGTAATAACCAGTCAGTATCTGATTGAGTTTAGCAGTAATCTCTTTCAGTTTCCATGTTTTCATGTGTCCCATCAGTTGATTTATTTCTCTACATTTCTTCGCAAACTTCTTCTTACTGGTTTTCCTCTTCACTCTGAATCTACCATTCTTGCTTTTGGAACAGTAGTGTGTAAAACCTAGGAAAGTAAAGGTACCTGGCTTCGTTCCACTTTTACTGCATCTTTCCTTTGCGTATCGTCCGAACTCTATCAGCCTGCTCTTTTCTTCTTCAAGGCTTAATCCAAAGTGTCCCATTCTATGTTTTAAGTGTTCATAGAACCATACTGCATCTGATTTGTATTGGAATGTCACCACAAAGTAGGTAGACCCAAGGAACCTCCCCTTGAGTCCCCATCAGAACCGTACGTGAGCCTCTCGACTCATACGGCTCCCTCTCCAACAGATGGTAATATTCCAAATTTCCAGTGTGCAAACAAGTTTCTGTCTCTTCTGGCTACTGCACCAAGCCAGTGCTCGGCTCTGCTTCTCGTGTTTTTCTTTTTATAACTTCGTCGTACCCATTTAATCAGACATTGATTGATATAACGCAACACCTCATAAAATTCTGACTTATAATAGTGTGTGTAGTAGTTAATCCATCCTTGCACTACTTTGTTTATCATGTTCCCAATATCTTTTAATGAGAGATCCGCCTTTAACTGTATCTTCCATTCTCTGATCTTCTGTTTCATAGCAGTTTTGGCTTTTTCACTGACCGCAGGCGTAAAGCCTACAAAGAACTTTCCTTCTTTATTCTTATTTAGCCTTGGTCTGAACGTATATCCCAGAAAAGTGAATTGGGTACAACTATAGTTTTGTGGCCTTCGGTTATCCTTGCAGTAGACAATACGTGTCTTTTCTTTATTCAGTTCCAATCCAAACTGCTGAAAACGTTCTTCCAGTTTCTGCTTTATAAATGCAGCCTGCTTGTACGATTGGCAGTGCAGTACTCCATCATCAGCATATCTTTCCCACCAGATGTTCGGATATGCTTTTGTCATAAAGTCATCAAATACATAGTGAAGAAATAGATTTGCAAGCACAGGACTGATAACTCCACCCTGAGGTGTTCCTGACCTGCGTTCAGCAACCGAGCCATCACTCATGATGAACGGCACTGTAAGCCAACGTTTTATATAAAGTATCAGCCATTTTATTTGCGTATGTTTCTCAACCATGTACATCAGATATCCATGTTTGATGTTATCAAAGAGCCCTTTGATATCTAATTCCAATGCCCAGTCTCTTTTAAAACATCTTTCCCTTGCTTGTCCTACTGCCTGAATTGCAGATTTGTTCGGACGGTATCCATATGAGTCATTGTAAAACATTGGTTCAACCAGCGGTTCAAAGTACATCTTCGCAACCATTTGTGCGATTCTGTCTTCTACTGTTGGAATTCCCAAAATTCTGATTCCACCATTTTTCTTGGGTATTGCTACTGCCCTTACAGGCTTCGGGAAATAACTTCCTGATGCCATCCGGTTCCATAGTTTATACAGGTTGTTATTAAGATGCTCCTCAAACTCTTTTATGGTTTGTTCATCTGCCCCGTAACTTCCTGCGTTTTCCTTTACCGCCTGAAAAGCTGCAATTACAGCCTTCTTTGAAATATCAAACTGTTTTGCTTCGCTCATAAGCTCCTCCTTATTCCTAAGTTGACTTATTTACTCTGCTTGGATACTGTGACTTCTTCGCTCTGTTTTCTTTTCAGAAACCCTCTTCACTACTACAAGCCACTCTGCCCCTATGACTGTATCAGTACTCTGTACCTTGCGGTTCGTCCACTTGGCACTCTCCCTTAACACCAGCCCGTAGGTTCCCACGTTCCATATGAATGCCTGAACAGTGTTCATGCCACCTTTACGCCGTCCACCGCATAACCAGTAAATAGGCTCCCGTTATGCTTATCCCAGGTTAACGACTGACCCCCTGGTTTTGATGGAGTCTCTACGCTTTCGACGTTTTCGTAAGTGGTTCACAGCTTCGTTCATCTCCACTGTCCACACCTGACTGTTTTGTACAGCCTTTTCTCTGACGCTCAGTACCATAGCTTTTGACTACAGCACCTCAGAGTGATTTGAAACCTCCACCTATATAGCGGTTCCGATGGGCCTGCCATCATCATTCACACAGCATGGCTATACTTGTTTGACATCATGTCACAAGTTTCCGCCTTCGTGGCGCACAATCATCAGCATAGACCACCAGACCTGCATATCCCTTTAACATCGGCGTTACCACCTCTCTGAACCACCATATCAGCACATAGTGCATATAGATACAGGAAATTATCGGAGAGCAGACGGAACCTTGTCCACTTCCTTCCTCTGTTGCTTCAAATTCATAGTTATTCATAATTCCTGCTTTCAGCATTCGTCTGACAAGGCGGATGATATTCGGGTCTTTGATCCTTGATTCTATAAAACGCACAATCCATTCATGGTCAAGATGCTGGAAGAATCCTTTTATATCCGCATCCAGAACATAATTCGTCGGTTTCCTTTCCAGCATTATGTTTAGTTTGCGGATTGCTTTATGGCAGCCCCTGTTGGGTCTGAATCCCATCATCTCATCATAAAACATTGGCTCGAATACTGCTTCCAGTATCCTGCGCAGTGCTTCCTGTACCAGCTTGTCTTCATAACAGTAGATACTAAGTGGCCGCATCTTCCCATTATCCTTTGGTATTTCTACCAGTCTTGCTGGTTTAGGCTTATAGGATTTCTTCTTCAGACTTTCTATAAGGGCTTCTAGATTTTCTTCCAGATTTCTTCCGTATTCTTCTTTGGTAACTCCATCTATTCCTACGGCTTTCGTTCCATCCATCTGGACATGACAGTTCTCAAGCATCTCCTTATTGATAAGATGCCCCAGTGATGTAAAGACCATGTCTGGGTTTTCTTTTGATAATTGTGATATTCTCGCCAATTTCGTTTCCATTAGTTCCCCTATCTCTGTGTATAGCTAATGTTTCCTCTTTGATATAGTTTCGCAGGCCAGAACTGCGAGGCACAGTTCTCTCTCGACTTCCCTCCAGTATTTATTTTGTTCATACCTTCACCGGTACTGTTCGGGCCTCCGACTACCTGCACTTCGTTTGTCTTTCTTCTTTTGGTTGGCGGACATACTTTTCATTTACACACTCTGAAAAGAAAATGCAGGTCCTCTCCAGTTGACATATAGTCCCTGTCTGACATGAATAGTTTCAACAACACCGCAGAGGCATGCAAAATCTCACCATAACGATAAGTGCATATATTGTCTTCCACCCTGACCACGGTGTCGACCCTCTGATACTTTGGGATTTCGGTGCTCCATAGCTATCCCTGCTATCTTGCTGTCTACGCTTAGCCTGCACGTTACCGTAACAGACTCAAGACTCGCTTCAAATGCTGTGGTTAACAGCTTATTTGATGGGACTTCCACCCACCGGACTATATACCCTTTGCTGGACGCACGGTCAGACCCTTACAGTTCTTTACCAATTTATAGAATTTTCAGTAATCTTTTATTGATTGGTTATTTTATTTATCCACTGATTAGGTGGTCAGATTCTTATGAGCTAATACTCATATCATTTAGAAAACTTGAAATATATTTTACTCTTTTTCATTAACATATAATTGTATTAATTCATTAATCGTCTCTCTATTTGCCCAAAATGTTCTTTTAGTAATTTGTAAACCATTAGTAAACTCAAAAGTATCTTCAGAATTTGCAGCTTTAGGTCTAACATGGAATCCTTTTTTCTCACTTGACTTAGGAAAAAGATTATCATCCCCCTTTTCAAATGCTTCAACAGTTTCATTATATACCATTTCAGCTTTAGCATTTTCTGAAACAAATGAAAAATCTTTTATGAAAGTAATTGAACATATATCTTTTTTCCCTGACTTATTTTCTATGAAATCTAAAACAAATACAGGAATTTTTTTATTTATTTCTTTTGAAAAAAGTGAATTTTCATATTTAATATAACCATCTTTTATTACATTTCTATCTTTTTGATATAACTCTGAAAAAGTAGCATTCGCAAATGGAAATGCTTCTTTTGGAAAAAATTGTTGCTTTTTATTACTATATCTTTTTATCACTCTAAAATATGGAATATCTTGTCCCTCTTGCTTAAAAAAATCTTCTATTTCTTTAGCGTAAGCATATGGTGAAACATCATGTTCAACTAAAAATTGTTTCAATTTTTTTTCAATATCATTATTCCAAATTATATCTTTAGACATAATCTTTCTTCTAGCCATATAATACTTAAATAATTCATCATTTTTAAATGACTCTACTTTTAAATTCTTATCAATGCTTTCTAAGCTCTGTACAAAATTTCCATATAAGACATATATATATTCATCATCTAGTTCTTCCACTTTCTCATTTATCACATAACTTAAAAAGTAATTCTTTCCATAACTATTTATTATATTATATTTATTATACAAAATATTTCTTTTTTCTTTTGAATTTCTCCACCAAACATCCAAAATATCTATAATTTCCAAACATTCAATTATGCTATCTCCTTTGTTTTTTAAATTTTGTAAAGCCTCATTTAATATACTTTCTATTTTACTTTTTTTTAAATTTTTACTCTCTCCTGGTCTTTTATCTACCAATAAATACCGTTTTACAAACTCTATAACTGAAAAACCTTCCCCGTTATATTCTTCTTCACCACGTTTTAAAATTTTCATTCCTGCTTTCATCAAATATGCATTAATTTGATGTACAGTTATATCATCTGCTATTATATCTTCTTGATAAATAGGAATCTGAGTATTCAATCCATATGTTATAGGGCGAACATCTTCCAATTTACCTTCTATACAAATCGTTTTTAACACAATTTCCTTGCATACTACCTCTAAAATTTCCGCAATCTGGTTTTCTTTAATAGTACATACTTCCTTTAATTTTTTCGGCAAATTATGCTTTAAATCATCACATTCTTCAAAAAAATGAGTAAGAGTCTGGGCTCCATTTATCACACTCACTTTTAAAGGATTAAGTTTTATCCTATCTCCCACTCTATCAATTTTCTGATCATATGCATATATTGTAATTCCATTATGATAAAACCAGAATTTTTTAGGTCTATTATTTGAAATTTGCTCATCGTTTTCATCAATTTCTAATATCTCTTGTAATTGCTTAAAGCATCTTTTTAATTCATCTTTTTCTTTCAAATGCTGATATATGCCTATACACAAATACTTTCTAAACTGTCTACGCAAATCCTTTCCTATTGGATTTTTTTTAAGTCCATTTCGGACATTCATTTTAAATAATGTAGTGCCCGTTACATTAAACAGCTTTTTCAGATTATACATTGATACGTTATATACGTATCCTTCTAATTCACTATCCGCTCTATATTCCAAGTAATTAATTCCATCATCAACCTCTATATCTATGTATTCTTTTAAATTTGTATAAAACGAGATACTCTTTGTAAAATATCGATTAAGCAAACTTCTTTCTTGAGCTTTTAATATCTCACTATCATATATCTCCCAATATTTTTGACGTTCATCGTCCCAATCTTTAAAAACTAAAACTTGTGTCGATATCCCATCATCTTTTTCCAATATTTCATGATATTTTTGTAAATTAAACTTACTTTCACTGCAATTATAAATGCTATAGCGCTCTTCATTTCCGTCTTTATTGATTCCATTTATAAAAATAATAGGAATGTCTTTCACTTTTTGTTCTACTTCTATCGTTTCAACATCGAGCTCTACCAATTTTATAATTTTATAAATTATTTCTTCTAAATCCATTCTTTCTCCTTAGTATAATTTAGTTAGAATAAAAAAATGTTTCTCAATCTCGTCTATATATTTCTGCTTTTCCTCTTTTTCTATTTCAAGAAAGTTCACATAAGAAATCAAATCATCTTTTTCTTTACGTAACTTTCTTAATAAAATGTCCCCCTTCACACTTTGCTTGTTTCTAAAAACTTCTATTTCAAATTTAATCCGTTCAAAACATGTATCAATTTCATCATGAACAGATACTTTTCTTTCTTTATATCTTTCATTATACAAAATATCTTTTACTAGCTTTGCACGTGTACTTTTTTCTGGAAATAAAGTTGCTTCTCGTATACTAAATAATTTATTTAGTTCCTCACAAATTTGTTTTTTATCTTCCGCATAAATAAAAACTTCTTCATAATAAACTGAATTTATCGGAATATACTCTTTTCCTGGAAAAAAGATGAATCCACCAGATTGTGCTTGTATCCTATCATTCGAATAACTATGAGTGATAACCTTGAAATTTTTAGAATATGTAATATTATCCTTATCATTCATAAGATTATTATAAAATGCTTCTAAATATGCAGAATGAGGTGAATAATGCTCTGGAAAACAAAACACATAAACTCGTCCATCTTTATCTAATTCATTTGGATTAGAACATGCAAAATATAGTGCCGGTAAAATACTAAATGTTATATCTAACATTCTGCTAATCGCAACATAATGTTGTGATTCAATAGCTTTATCAATAATTCTAGTCTTTTTCGAATCTAACACATTATAATCACTCATAAGCTCAAAAATATATGATTCTTTATTTATCATATCAGGTTCTCTAAAAATTGATGGCATTAATTTTGTTTTTCCGAAATCTCTAGGTTCCCCTCTAAATGCTATCAAAGTTTTTTCGTCAGTATAGCTTTTTTGACTTTCTTCTAAATTTTCCATCTTGTCTCTAATTTCTTTAATATACTGAACCAAATTTTTTTCATTTTTTCTCCTAACAAAACAATATCAAAAATATATTCTCTACTTATAAGCACCATCTATTTTATGCTAGCATCCGCTCATATCTTTTCTTTAATTCTGATAACTTTATTCATTATCAAATATTTTTTCCAATGTCTTTTCCATATCAGATATTAAATTAACAACTAACGCATTTCCCATCATAAAACGGCGTTTACGCAAAGGCATTTCTACAGTTTCTCCATTAACCAGACAATATTTTGTATGGTCAGTAGGAAATCCCTGAATTCTTTCTGTTTCCGTAGCAGTAAGTAATCTTATCTTTCCGGTTTCTTTATCTTTTACAATATGAGTTGTTCTGCTAAAACCACCCTCTGATGTCAGCATTGTTCGAGCAGGTTTGTCCTCTTGATCAATCATAGAAATCGCTCCCTCGGAGAAAACGTATTCATGACCATTAGCACTTGTACGTAACAATTTTTTTGCCCCTTTAAGATACTGCCAAGTTTGCCTGCTTTCTTTTGGAAGTTTATTTTCAATTTCATTACTATGTGTAATATCCGGATTAGTATAATACAATTTTTCCTCAGGAATAAAATACTGCTCATCAACTCTTCCTGTTTCCATAACATCTCCCAATGTTATCTGTTTTCCATGATAATATGGAATAGTTTTTAATGTATAAATGGTTCCATCTTTCATTATTCCTGAGTTTTCGAATGAACAATTAAATTTTTCAGATACTTCACCTACTTCTATCGGTAATTCTTTCATAACCATTTTAGCATTCTCTGCTTTATTTACCGGAAATGTTTTTGCAAAAAAACCATCTTTTAAAATCACCTTTTCCATTTTACAAGCTTTTTCAGCGTTTTCAAAAGCATCATCATATTCCGCCTTTTTTAATACATCTTTCGCATATTTAGTATCATTTTTGTATCCAAAAATAAAAATTCTACGACGTCTTTGTTGATACCCATATTCTGCTGCATTTATCACTCGCCATTCTACTGTATATCCTTCATCTCGAAAGCAGGCAAGAATGACTCCAAAATCTCTCCCTCTTTGCTTAGCAGGTGATTTTAATAAACGATCTACATTTTCCAGTAATACAAATGGAGGTTTTTTCGCCTCAAGAGTCTCTCGAATCGACCACCATAAAATTCCTTTCTTTCCCTCAAGACCTTTAGAAGTCGCCAATGAAGATGCTACTGAATAATCCTGACAAGGAAAACCTCCTACCAACAAATTAAAATCTGGAATTGTTGTTTTATCTACATCTTCAATGTTATAATTTGTTGTATCTTTCCCGTTTTTATCTAACCGTGTTCCAAAATGATATACGTAACAATCGTGAGCATATTGTGTACTTTTTTCTGCCGGTTCCCACTGACTAAACCAAACAGTATCCCATTTTTCTTCTTTATTAAAATCCTCTAATGTTTTTATATTATTAAGTCCACATCTAAATCCGCCAACTCCCGCAAACAATTCGCAAACTGTTTTTTTCACTTCTTTATACCTCTTCTATATTTTATAGTAGAACAATCGTTCTGTTGTTATATAATATCGCATTTTTTAGTTCTTGTAAAGATCCTTAAAAACATAATTTTAAAATTATTTTATGTATCATCTTTCCAACTTATATTGCGCGTCTTATCTATATTTCATCCTCTATGTCACCTAATTTAATATCAAATATCGTCTCTTCAACTACTTTAATACATTGTTCTGTATTTCTCAAAATATCTTTTCCCCAAAAATGTATAACTGTCCATCCCATATAATTTAATTTTTGGTCTTTTTCTTCATCTCTTTGAATATTTCTCTGTATTTTCTTCACCCAATAATCTGAATTTTTTCCTTTCTCTAATTTAGGCTTTAAAACTTCCCAATCCTTTCCATGAAAAAATTCGCTATCACAAAAAATAGCAATCCGATATTTAGTCAAAACAATATCTGGTCTTCCCGGCAAATCTTTGCAATTTTTTCGATAACGATATCCTTTTTCCCATAAAGCTTTTCGAAGAACGATTTCTATACTTGTATCCTTTCCTCGTATCTTACTCATATTTTTATGACTTTTTTCTGTCACTTCTCCATGAAACCGCGGTTCTTTCTCTAGCATCTAACATTCACCTATAAACTTTTTTACAATATTTACCCTCTCAAATTTCCGGTGTCTGATTTAGCTCATTAACTACAGCCAATCCTTTTATCCATACATATTGTGGTAACATACATATTCCATTTACACATTCCGTTTTATGTACCAACGCAGAATCTTGTCCAGAGCCTCTCAGAAACACATCATTATCACTTCCTTTTAAAAAATTGGGTGCCGTACTTATCTCTCCATTTTTTAAAAATACAATAGAACCATTTTTACTCTTTTGCACTACATCTATTAATTTATGGTTTTTAATTTTATCCCGAGTATCTTCCCACAATTTCTTAACCGTTGTATTTATGAATTCTTCTGAAAATACAATCCTTTTAAATCCTACAAAAATGTTCGATGCCAACAATTTTGATGAATCTTTTTTTGTATCATTAGGTGTCGATTCTTTAAATATAATACATAGCAATTCATGATCAGCAAAGTATCCATACATATCAGAATCTTCAAACATAATCTGACGTTTATCTCCATTATCGTCAATAATAGTATCTCTAAGCATTTCTTCAAAATCTACATGATACAATTTCATATCTTCAGTCCGACCACCGTTAGATGTGAATGTTATCGTTTTACCAATAAGGCCAAACTTTTCAAATAAGGCAATCTGATTTAATTTTTTCGCCTTTCCGCCAAACATTGAAACAACTATTTTTTCAGCGATTCCTTTTTGTTCCAAATCCTTTTCTTCTTTAACTTCTAAACCAAGTGTCCTACTAAGTTGTCTAATACTTTTACCCGCATATTTATCTGTTAACTCTTTACATTTAGCATCAATATCCGAAACAGACATATATTTCCCTGGTAACTGTTCTAAATCATACCCAAAATGTTTTGCAATAATGGATGACACCATCGGTTTTTTTAATCGAAATCTTGGAGGAAACTTGGGTGCTAAATCAATATAACTTAATACTCTTCTCAACTGTGTATGTACATCAATATATTCTTTTTTTACAGCTGCTTTCCATTCCTTATTTTTCTCTCCTGGATGATGCGATATAATCTCTTTACATAATGAACGCACATTTTCCCAATCATTTTTCAATATTTCTATATCCTCATTTGAAAATTCGTGGAACTCATAACCAACCATCTGAAAATCTTTGTAGTCATAAGCTGAAACTGCATGTTTCGCAGAATAATGGTAATATATAATAAGCATATGTTCCAGTTTCTCCCAAAAATGGGATGTTTCAAATTCTTGTTCTGCAAGATCATATACTCCCACCGCAGTAATAGACATAGGTTCCTTTGCAATATAGTGTTTTTTAGGTGCTTTTTGAATTAACAATCCTGTTGTTTTAAGTTCAGTTTTTATATATTTGTCCCCTTCAACAATAATTAAGTCTGCTTCTTGTCTTGAATCATGTGGATATTCAAAAATGCACTGTTCTACAACAGCACCCGCTATCCCCTTTTGAAGATTGATGTCTTGCACATGTTCAAACATACCTTTATTATCAATCATTTCAAAAGTTTTTCCTAAATAAGATTCTAACCTATTAATCAATGCCTCTTTTTCATAAATATGTTCCGCCATAAAATATACCATCCTTCATTTTAAGCATTTCTTTTATTATATATAATATTCTTTAATTTTCATATCGTATATCTTTTAATTCTATTCCTACTTAGATAATATTTTTTATATATTATATACACATACATTTTCATAGGCAAATTTTTCTTAATTTCATTTCAACTATATCATGATATCAAAACTAATATTCCGCAACTATTGCACCATATTACTTCAAAAAAATCATAATAATTATTTTAACTACAATGACAGAAAACATATTATGAATCAAATGTTCATCACTATTTATTCCCATCATATTTACTATTAACCTTATATGGGGAATTAAATCAACCGAATGGTTTAGAATACTCCCAGATATGCAATTTTAGTTTAACAAACGTCAATTCTACTGTCAACAGCTATCATCAAAATTTCTTTTAATATGATTGACAAAAAATGTCACAAACCACACTATCAGTTTGTGACATCTTCTCCCATTTTAAATTTTATAGCTTATCCTACACTTACTTGATTGCATTTTCCAAATTATTGTAATAAACCATCAGTCTTCTAGTATTTTCACTTTCAACTGAACATAGCCATTTTTCTATATTAAAAGAATTTATCGCATTATTTCTCAATATACTAGCTATATCTGCCGCAGTAACAATTAAAATCGGATGCCCATCTTCCACTACTTCAGAATATGCCTGACTATCAACAAAACCAGTTGTTATCATAATACCAAATTGACGATATTTAATTCTGGAAATCAACCTTGACATTTCTCGAACTCCAACGCCTCTATTAATCCCATAACATTTCGCCTCAAGCGCACAATCAATAACCAAGGGTTGATTTACTTTTCCTCCAGCACTAATAGAATATCTACCTATAGCATCTCGCCCTCCATCCCTCCAAGGTCGTGTTAATGAAAAATCGATAAAATTAGAATCCATTTTACTAATAATATTAACTGCACATTCTTCAAATCCTTGCGGAAATTTTTTGTAATGATTTCTTATAATTTCTACACATTTTCTTCCTTCTTCATCACTAGAGCCTAACTGTTCATATCTTGTCGGAAGTTTAAAAATACGTGACGCTTTTAGTGGTTCAATTCCATTTCTGCCTTCTTTAACAAATTTTTTCCATGCATCTGGCGCATACTTTATACTATTTTTATGATCATAAATGAGCATCTTAATCCACTCTTTCATGATAGGTTTACTTCCTGTATTTAATACAGTAAAATATGCCTCATAATTTTGAAATCGTTTTTCTTTAACAGTTCGCCAAAAAGCCACTAAATCTTTATCCGGTGATATTTTCGGATTTCCGGGTGCTGCAAGCCCTAAAAATTGAACATCTCGTCCCGTTCCTGTTTTCTTAAATATAAAAAATGGTGGAATATCGTTTAAATAGACACCTTCATTTAATAATGCGAAAGTAGTTTCTAAAATCAAATTTCCCTTTTTCTTTGTATCGGTCAAAGCCCTACCAGGTTCTCTGTTATCACCGTAATACCGAAATATCCCTGTTTCCTCATCTAAAAAATCAGGCCATTCTAATTCTTCCATTGATGTATATAAAACTATATATGCATACTTTCTAGAACCATCTTCTCTTAATTTTTTCCTAAATCCCCCTGAGTTCTCACACCCAGGAATCAATTTATGAAATGGTTCGGCTGAAATATTTGGAGTTTTACCGCCTTTATAAATACAATCTACAATTAAATCAGCCTCAGATAAATTTTCAAATTCTATTTCCATAATCTTTTATAAATCTTTCTATAATCATTTTGAACATCCATAGTAACTGAACGCAAACATTCCGACCTTTATTACACGTTTCTAAAGTAATCTTATTATTTTGACATCTATACTACCGTCTCCATATACAATAAAAGTAACTTTTTAAGTAAGTGCTTACTATAAAACCAATATAATCAGTTCCAAGTTCCATTGTTATTACTCAAGCACCATAGAAACTCACCTCATTGTTAAGCGCACAAGAATTAGAATACACTGTTACCCCAAGACTGATATTAGATTCTCTGTGCTGTTTGTATATAAAGCAAATAATGTTTCTGTTTACATTAATTTGCAAAAAAGTTTGCTTTCTATTATGCTTCTGTTTATTTTAATTGTGTGAATCTCACAATGTATCAGAACTATCAAAATTCCTGTAGTTTATAAAGACTTCGATACTTTCTACTTCACACTTTCAAAATTTAATATCATAATTATTCAATTTTTCTGCATCAATTAAATAGATTAATTCTTTAATAGCTTTAGCCTACTAATTCTTTTCTTTGGGTATCATATCGTCGTTTTATTTGCTTTTTGTATTCTCCTTTATTCATATTCAAAAGTAGACTTTTTTGTCCAGAAAGTTTAATCTGAGTTTCTGTAATTAAATCAAGTAACATCTCATCCATATATGCATCTTTTCCAAAATACCATATATTATAATAAAATCCTAATTTTACTAATATCAGCTTAAGAATATCTGGAGATGTTTCCTCTTCAATATAATTCATCAGAAACGTTTTAACGGACCCATTTCCAATATCACAAAATAAAAAAGATAACATAAATCTTGTAAACTTTCTATCTTTATAGGCCTGAATAAGTTCTGAAATTACAATTTCTAGTTTAGGTGAACCAACATTATTTGCTATATTAAATTGAATAGCAATAGGCAGAACTATTTTTATCAACTCTAATGTATCTTGTTTCATTTTTTCATATTCTTCATCTGTCAAGTTCGGATATTTTCCCTTTATTTCATCTGGTAAATCCTCTTTCGTCTTACTGGTTAAATATGCTGCAAATTCTTTCATTATTAACCCAAACTGAAAATTCATCCCTAGAATATAATTTTCAAGGTGAATCTTTTTCTGCTCCTTATCAACTATTTCAGCATTTTTAATGACATTACCATATATCAATAATAAATCCATAAAAGATTCACTTTCTTCTACAGAATTAATCTTACTTATTTTCATGGGTGAATGCTCTTGGTCAAAGGTTTTTAACTCTGTTAATTCATCCACTTCTTCTATTGAATATCGATTATTTATTATTGCTTCTTTAAATGTATCCTTTTTTATATCAAATTCAAGATTTATACTTAGTTTTTCTATCTCATCCAATATATCCATATTTTCTAAAATAGTAGAAGTTATTTCATCGTTTAAGCTATTTAATAGTTTTGAGCAGTCCGGAATAATTCCTGAATAAAATGACAATTCATGTATAAAATTAGATCTATTGCCCTTTGCCGTCATTAATTCATATAATGTCGGTTCACTAATTGCATATGAAGCAAGGCAATATTCCATAATACTTGTATTACTAAAATAAACACATGTACCATTAATACATAATATATTTTTTTCAAAAAATATTACATCAAATTTGGATTCTGATTTTTTGAATCCTTTTTTATCATGATATTTATCAACTAAATTATTAAATTCATCAATCGAAAAAAAATATTCATCCTTTTGACACATTGCATAAGCTAAATATCCTAAAAAATGTTGTTTTACATCATAGTCATATTTACTTCTTTGAAAATCTTCTGCAGAAAATTTATCTAAAACTGTTTCTAAATAAGTTCGCATGACTTTTCCTTCATTAACCGGAACAAAATTCCTATCAACATCCCATATAGTCATAAATACAGCAATATTAAATGGCGTCATTGCAAAATGAATATTACTACAATATGTTACAATCCTCTGGGTCATTTCGTTCGCATTAAATCCAGATTTTCCCTCTCCCCATTTAGTAACCATTTCTCTTACTTGACGTCTTCCGAAATATTCCAAATATACTGATTTGTATTCGGCACCAAACTGTGGTAATTCTTTTAATGTATATGTTTGATAAAACTTTTCTTCACATGAAAAAATAAAACGATTATCAGGAAAAGCTCTTACAAAATTTTGAATCCACAAACAATGATCAACGTTTGAAATATTTATATTATCAAAAAGACAAATAAGTTTCCCATTTAATAGCATATTACGTATTTGATTTTTTGTAATTGACATATCAGATGATATATTATTAAACACAAAATTCTGACAAGCCAAAAAAATTCTGTCTTTCCCTTTATTTAATTTCATCATATCAATATATACTGGAATATATTTGCTTTCAATACATGCATGAAAAATACCAAATCTTTGTAATATTGTTGTTTTACCAGACTCTTTTTTTCCAATAAATAAAATATTATCCTCACTTTGTATTAAATCCTTTAACTGAATTGGAACTTCTCTTTTCTCTCCTTTTCTGACAAGTTCTGAACGTTCATATTCTGATTTTTCAAAAATTATCGGTTCTACAAAAAAATCGCCAATTTTATCCGGAGAATAACTATCAATATTTTTTAACATAGCATACTTCTCTGTAGCTTCTTCATAATATTTTTTCAATTGTAATTTCAAATCATATTCTATCAATTTTGATTCATCATAAGCAGTAAGCTGATATTCTACCTTTCCATTTTTATTTATTCTCAACGCTTTATCAAATTCTTCTCTCGGAGATTTTAAATATTCTCGAGAATAAATACTACAAGTACTTAAATTCATGTCAATGTTCAAAATAGAATACCCAGAATAGTAATTATCTATCGGATATAATTTACCAGATGTATTATATATTGTTTTGTATCTTTGTGTACAAATTTGTTTATCTTCTAAATCATGAACATGGCCCCGTAAAATCAAATCAAAATAATTAAATTTCCTTTCTATATTCGTCATTTCTAAATCAGATACCCAATCAAGAGGATGGTGCATTAAACAAATTTTTAAATCAGTATCTTTTATATTATCATATAAAACCCCAACTTGATGCTCACCAATAAGCATTTTTCCTCTTTCTTCCGAACCAGCTCCCGTTGAGCGCCATGCTGAATCAAGTCCTACAATCCCTACACTAATACCATTAATATTTTTTATAATCGAATATCCTAAATTCCAGCTTTCCGCATCTGGAATATACTCTTTATACATATAATCATAAAAATATTGTAATCTACTTTTATACTCATCTTGCATATCAAAAATAGTTTCGTCTATTTCTTCTAGCGAAGAGATTGCGGCTAAACCAGCCTCTGTTCTTTTTGCAATTTTTCTTCTATCCACTTCATGATTTCCTGGTACAAGGATAAATTCCTTTTTCGTTAAACTTACAGCTTTTAGCAAAGGTTGAATAAAATGTTCTTCTGCCAACTGTATCTGCATTTCTTTTTCATATGCCATATCCCCTCTTCCAATTAAATCACCAGCAAAACAAATCAAATCTATATTGATATTATTTTCATCCTTGACTTTTTCAATATCTTTAATTAATTTATCCACCAGTTTACAACTTTATAAATGATAGACTTGTTGATGAATCAGCTGTTTTAAGGCCTTTGTCATGGCATTTGATTTTATATGTGTTTCGATATTTTTCACGAAAGTGGCAAAAAATATCTGACTGCGAATGCCCTGACTTAATTCAAAACGAAACTCCTGTACGCTTTTTGTACGGTACTCAGAAAAATGTTCGTTCTGATAGGGCAGAATCTTCATGGCACAGTAACTGACGTTAATCAGATTGACCAGCATTTCAATCCCTTTGCAGCTTCGCACCATATAGTTACAAAAAGACCAGAACGTTTTCTGTTCATAGTAGCTTGTTTCAATATTCCAGCGTAACGAATATAGCAACAGTGGAATGTATTTCATACGGTCACTTCCGGTCTGGTTCAATGGTGCTTTTTCCTGCCATGCACAGAAAATCTGCAGATCTTCCGGGAAAATGGTACTGAAAAACAGTCGTTTTGTACCATGTTCTTTTTCTGTGGCAGTGACATAGGCAAGGACTTCCCTATTGCCAAAGATCTTAGCGAGAACCCGGCGGACACCGGTATAATAATCACCAATCTTTTCATTGGAAAACGTAAAATCTGTTTCAACAGAAAGATGTTTTCCATGTTTGGCAGGACGTCCCCGACGACCGGTCTGTGCAGGTGCAAGATCATACATGACAGAATCAATCCTTGCATTGCCAATCAGATCCAGATTCGAATATTCATCAACGATGGATACCAGATTTTGTTTTGTATACCAGCTGTCACAAAGGATGATGACATGATCTTTGCTGTGAAATTCAGGCATAACCTGCCGGATCATGGAGGCTGCCAGTTCCAGTTTAGATTCTTTTTTCTGCCACATACGATAACCAAGAGGAACGGAAAGATAAGATACTTTATCCCTATTCCAGACAGGTACGCAGAGCATGACACTCACAAAGCAGTGTCCATTCAGATAGTTGGAACCGTTGTGTGCAGCATGGTCAAACAGTTTTGAAACATTTTCAAATTTTGTGCCAAATTTAGATACCATCGTATCATCCACGCACAGAAATACAGGCTGCGTCTGCAATGAATCCGGTATCAGCTTCAAAGTAATCCTGACAGTGGTATTCATAAATCTGGAATAATCAATCTTTGCATAGGGACATGCATAATAAAATACATTCAGTGATTTCTCCGTTATTTTGGATAAAAAATGCTGATATAGAAACCGGATGGAATGTGCAGATTCTAAGGTCAGTATGGATAATATCAGCAGAAATAAGGTATCTGCTGTCGGAACAGAAAAAGTTTCAAAATAAATCAAAAAATATTGATGAAGTCTACCAATCAGTGTTTTTTCGTTGTATAATGTTTTTGTCGTACAGGGTCACTTTCCTTTGTAATGTTTTGGGTCAAATTCATTATACATCAGAAAGTCCTGTACGATATTTTTTTATGAAAAAGTTGTAAAGTGGTGTTTATCTACTAACAAATCAATTTCTGATATCGAAAAAGCATTAATATGTACATCTGAAATATGCAAAATTCCAAGTTTCTTCATTTGGTATATCCTCCTTCTTAAATACTATTTCTTTTGTATACATAATTTTCTGTTTCCATACGCATCTCTCCATCACTGTAAAAGAGCGGTCATTTGTTCTTTATATCGTCTCCGATAATAGTCCATTGCCCTATACTCAATTACATCTTTCATCTGTTCTACTAATACTGGATTCTTTATGATTTCTTTCATTTCATCCCTTAATGCCAGCGCTGAATCTTCCTTTTTCACAAAGAAACCTTTTCCTGATTTCACTAAGAAGTTCACCGGCATATTGATAATCTTTTTAATATGATCTTTATCCGAAATTTTGCAATACTGCTCATATGTAATCCCTGTATCCAGATCTTTCCAGTTTGTTCCTGTAGAAAAGAATTCTTTCCAGCTTGCCAGAAACTCTGTCTCTGTCACTTCCATTCTTACATCACCATGATTATAGAAAGCCATCAGTACTGGCATTTTATATACTTTGGTCATATTGGTGCTTTCCAGCAGTTTTACAAACTCTTTTCCTATTCCCTGGCAGAAACTTTTTTGTTCATCTGTTAGCTCATTTAATTCATTCAGGTATTCTAGATACTTCTTAAATGGATTTTCATTTGAATGTGTAATAGCCATCTGATAAACATCATCGTCCATATATGTAAATAAATCCATTCTGGATGGTTGTTTGCCTAGTAATTCTTTTACTCTGAAATATTCATTTCTAATCTGTTCTTTGATGGTCTGTTGTTTCTTGTCCATTTCTGCAAACAGGTCAATTAGTTTCATATCAAAGTCAACAAAACAATCATCAGGATAATTCGTTTTATCTGCTGGAGAATAGGTTTGTTTCTCTGCTTTACTTTTTCCTGTCAGTAAGTATCTGACTCTTCCTGCCTTTTCGTAATTGCCGATGAAGTCCAGGACATTGAGATATTCTTTTCCTTTACTTCTCCGCAATCCTCTTCCAAGTTGCTGCAGGAATACTATTGGAGATTCCGTCGGACGGAGAAACATTACCATATCTACAGAGGGAATATCTACGCCTTCGTTGAACATATCCACCGAAAAGACGACTTTGATTTTTCCACTTTCCAATTTCTCAATTGCTTCTGTTCTGTCCATGGAGAATTCTCCATTTGCATTACTGTAAACTGCTGCTGATGGGATTCCTCTTCTGCTGAATTCCTTTGCCATTTCTTCTGCATGTTTTCTGGAACAGCAGAAGCCTAATGCCTGTTTTGAACCATATTTACAGTAATATTTGTAAATCAGATCATGTCTGTAAGCATTTCCTATGTATGTTTTGTTCAGTTCTTCTTCCGCATATTTTCCTCTGACTATATGCAGTTTGGTATAGTCTGTCTCGTCGTAGATTCCGTAATAGTGAAATGGAACCAGCATTCCTTTACTGATGCCATCTTTTAATGAAATCTCATACGGCACATTATAATTACAGATTTCATATATATTTTTGCCATCCATTCTCTCAGGTGTTGCTGTCAGTCCGAGGAGAAATTGAGGTTTAAAATACTCTACGATTTTTCTGTATTGATCATTGACTGCATGATGAAATTCATCAATCACTACGTAGTCGAAGTAATCCGGTACAAAGTATTTTTCATTCAGATATTCTGATTTTCCAAGAGTTGCTACGGAAGCAAAGATAACGGATTTATCCGTACATTTCTCATCTCCTGTAAAGAATCCATAGTCCTCTGAATTTCTTACATTTCGGAAGGAATCTGCTGCCTGTTTCAGAATTTTCTCTCTATGTGCCACAAATAAAACCTTTTCATATGGTTTGGAATCAAATGCTGCCAGATAAGTTTTTCCGATGCCCGTTGCAGCCTGGATGAGTCCTTTCTTTGCTCCTTCTGCTCTTGTATCTTCCAATGCACAAAGAGCTTCAATCTGTGCGCCTCTTGGCTCATACATTCGTTTTATTTTTGTGTTTTCTGCTTCCTGTTCAAAGTCATATTTATCAAGGTCTTTTGCCACTGCAGGACGGTGCCAGTTCTGGGAATATCGTTTTAATTCTTTATCATCAATTATGATGGAATGGTTCTCAAATAAGTCTTCAAATGTATGAAAAAATTCAGCATAGTTTTCCGGATCTTTTTTTCTGCTGAAACGGTAGTTCCATTCTATTCCTGAAGTCAGCGCACTTCTTGAAATATTGGATGATCCAATGTAAAGTTCACTATGGTCTGCATAATGGAATATATAAGACTTTGGATGAAAAGAACGGTCTTTTTCGCAATAAAATCTAAGATCAGCTCTATCACCTAGTTTTCTTTTAATCAGATATAGTGCAGACGGCTGGGTGATTCCGAGATAATTTCCTGTCAGGATTCGGATTTTGGCTCCGCGTTTCAGGGTGTTTTCCAGTTCCTGAAGAAGCATTTTTACTCCGGATTCCATGAGGAATGAGACAATGATATCAACACTTTCTGCTTTCTTCATGCTCTGGATTAACTGATAATACAGTTGTCTTCTTTTATCAGAGCTGCCGGTCATGGCATCTGTGGAGTATTCGTTTTCATATCCGATGTTCATTTTTTCTGCATAATTAAGTTCAGCCATTTTTCCTCACCTCTTCCCGGTCGGACATCTCCTGTAATCCAGTGTTCTTTTATTTGCAGATTGTGTATCTCCTGTACAAAATCCGCAAATGTGTCTATTGTAAAATCTGTAAAGTATCGTCCGTTTCGCTCTCCTTCATACTCTCCATATTTGAAAGAAGTATAAATCCATCCACCAGGTTTTAACGCTACGAGCATTTTCTTAAGAACCTCTTTCAGTTCTTTTTTCGGTAAATGAAGAATGGAAGCACAAGCCCATATGCCATCGTATTTTTCATTCACTTCCAGTTCCTGAAATAACATCTGTCTGACTTTGATTCCGGTATATTTGCTTGCAATCTGGCATAACTGTTCGGAACCGTCTATTGCCTCTACCAGATAACCCTGGTCTAAAAAATATTTCGTGTCCCTTCCTGCGCCGCAGCCAAAATCGAGTATATATGCTCCCGGATTAAGCTTTTGCAAAAATTTGTCCTGTATTTCTGTAAACTCTACGGAAACAGTTCCAGATGCAAAGGACTGTGCATTTTCGTTATAGTAGTTTAAGGTCTTATCCATCATATTTACCCTTACCCAATTCTCAAATGTCTGTTAAACACCCATTTTCCTTTGTTTTATCTTTAGCATTGCATTATTATTTCTTACATTCTGAGTCACTTGATAAAGTTGACTACTTTACGTCATATTATACTCTTTTTCGACATAAACAGCAATCATTTCTGTCCAATATTGCGCGATATTATATGCCACATTTATAGCGAAACATATCTATAAAAATATCCCTAATATCTATCTGTTGATGCTAATTTCCGACGGCAATACAAAGACTTTGTTGTTTTTCTCTTTTTTGCTCAAAATAAGTCAGTAAAAATTGTCCTTAACTGGCTATTAAAAATTGTTCTATATAATCAAATATCTGAATCTGTAATAATTCTCTCGATACTGTCGAAAAACAGCCCCACAACTGAAGTTCTCTCCAATTGTGGGGCTGTTTTGATTATACAGTTATTCCTGATATACATTTTCATGCTTTCAGATATGTTTTCAAACAAAATCTAACTCTGCTAGTCGTGTCTATGTATTATCCTTATTCTGCAATTCGTTATGCTTCCGCGTCCATCTCCGCCTTAATCTCATCCTCGCAGTCTGCCATTGCCTGCAGTGTCATAGTGAGCAGCTTCTGCAGTTCCCAGCCGAGTTGTTCGGCTCCTCGCTCGATGACTTCTCTGGAGCATCCTGCTGCGAAGCCTTTGCTTTTATATTTCTTCTTGAGGGATTTGAGTTCCATGTCTTTTGTGCTTTTGGATGGTCTCATAAGTGCTGCTGCCCAGATAAGTCCTGTAAGTTCGTCCGCCGCAAAGAGTACTTTTTCCATTTCGTGTTCCGGTGCTACATCAATGGTTGCGCCACATCCTACTGTGATGCCGTAGCCGTGGGATACAACTGAATGGATTACGTCTTCGCCTACGCCTGCTTTGCGGAGCATTTCCGGAGCTTTCAGGCAGTGTTCTTCCGGATATAACTCAAAGTCAATGTCATGGAGGAGTCCTACAATTCCCCAGTATTCTGCATCTTCGCCATAGCCAAGTTCACTGGCATACCATTTCATTACTGCTTCTACAGTCAGGGCATGCTGAATATGGAAGGGATCCTTGTTGTATTTCTTTAATAATGCGAATGCCTCATCTCGTGTAATTGTTTTCATTATTTTGTCACTCCTCATATCTGAATTGTCAAGCGGATAAAATATCTGCTTTGCTACTTGCTCATAACTGAATAACTGCTCCGCAGTTTATCTGTCAATCTGGATCTGACATGCTTCCATTGCTTTCAGTGCATTCTCATGGCTTTCCGGTGTTACGCCTGCGCAACATTTAGCGTCTACGATGATCGGAACTTCCGGGAGAGATGCTTTTGCCAGAAGTGCATTGGAAATAACACAGATGTCTGTGCATAAACCTACAAATGTGATACTTTTGATTTCATTATCCTCATTCATTGCCACCAGTTCTCCTGCAAGATCTGTGGAACCAAAGGTTTCTTTATCAATGGGTTCTGTTTTTCTGAGTGCATCTAATTCGCTTCTGATCTGCCAGCCTTCAGTGTCACGGATACAGTGCGGTACAGGAAGCTTCTGTCCTTCCTGGGTGTCAAGATAGTAAGTCTCATGGGTGTCTCTGGTAAAAAGAACAACTCCATCAAAATTTTCGATTTTCTCTTTTACACCAGGTACAATGGCAACTGCCTCTTTTGTTCCAAGAGCTCCGTCGATGAAGTCATTCTGCATGTCTACAACTACTAATACCTTCTGCATATTTCCTTCCCTTTCGTTCTTTCTGCACATTTTTTCAGATAATGCTATAAAATCTCTGGAAACGTATGCTGTTATTATTTGTTATTACTATACAACGACAAAGTGTTTTTGTACAGGCAAAAGTGCCTGTTTTACTATAGCAATTCCATAAAATATCAATCATCTATTTTTCAGTATATTTTTCAAATCTGTACTTCTGTTTAATATCCGGATATTTGTCTCTGTCCACTTCACTCATAAACATATCATAGGGTCTGGCGCAGATTTTGAAAGGTGCGTAGAGAGCCTGGTAGATCATCAGTTTTTCACCGTTTTCTGTGTGATGGGCTACTGCAAGGACTTTATAGAGATATTCGGAAGTATCCGGGGATACCCATTCTCTTTTGAAATGCTGTACAATGTCGCCTGCATGAATATCGTGTTCCGGTGTTTCCAAAGTGTTTTCATTTTCCGCACTGTCAGGTTCTTCCGGTTCTGTGTTGAGTTCCATATATTCTTCTTTATCAAGGGAAACCGGGATTCCGGAACGGCCATTGATGTGGACGCCGCCATACCAGGTACCTGTGACCTCACAAATATCACCTACTTCGTATTCCATGCTGCAGTCATTATTTTTCTTTATGATTCTGATCTTTGCCATTTTATCATCTCCTAGCATATAGTTCTTATTTCATGCAACCAGAAAAACACTCTAACACGTTAGATTATATTCTCCAGCAAGTTCTTCATTTAAAACAACCACCTCAACACCCCATATTTTTCTGACCTTAAGCAATCTGGCTCTTAATTCTGCCAATGGCCCGGCTAGCCACGTAATATCTTCTGCGTTTTTTACAACCAGAATAAATTTTAATTTTACATCTTTCATATTGCTTACCGATCGAAGATTGTCTCCTATCTCTGACGTATCCTGATATCTGTTCATAATTGCCGCCAGATATATCTGCAAAGATGATATAAACTTCTCAGTTATTGAACCATAATATTCTTCGAATTTCAGTTCTTTTTCCTTCGATTCATATCTATTCGCCACATTTGGACAACTTTTCTTTGCTTCCAGAAACACTATATTATTTCCATTATATTTCAGGATAAACTCCACTGTTGGGATTCCATCTCCAAGTTTTTTATAAATTTCAGATGTCTCAATATGAAATAAATCTTTTTCATCATATTTTCCAAAATTCATTCCTGATTCTGGTATAACGCTCACTTTAATGCCACCCCGATTTCTTCTCGATACAACTGACGGAATGTATCCATAATTGCATTATGTTCCAACAATTCAAATTCCGGTGCTATCTCACATAATACTTTGTTGTTTTCATTTTTATATAAGGAAATGTACTGCAGTTTACTGTCCTGTCTCCGCTTTACTTCAATATATTTAGATAAAAAATAGTCATGTGTAGAAACAAAAATCTGTACACCTTCTGTCTCCAGCATGATCAACAATTCAGCCAGCACCGGAATATATTTCGGATTGATATTTGCTTCTGGCTCGTCCCAAAACAAAACGGATCCCTTCTCCAGTGTCCCGTTTTTTATCAACTGCCATAAAAGAGCAATTTTACGTAATCCTTCTGCTACCAAATTAAATTCTAACTTTGCCTGTGTACCAGGTTTTAAATAAAAACGATCCTCATGCAATGTTACTTTCCCATTACTGATTTTCTGTAAAATATCCAGATATTTTTTCCTTACAGTTGAATCCACTCCTCTGGAAATATCAATTTTGGCAGCCGCAATAATATCCAGATACGTATCATCAAATTCCACATTTCCCATTTTTACTGCAGCATCCAGATTCCAGGCATTTGATAAAATCTCTTTTGCCGGAATAAATACGCTTGTGAGATCAGACATCTGCTTTTCCCATTTCTCTTCTGAATTAATCTCTGCATCCCATTTTCGTGTCTTGGTTGAAAATGTCATTCCTATTTTGGCAGTATCAGATTCCACAGAAACCATGGCTTTATTGCTTCCACTCTTTCCTCTGTTTACCAGACGTCCAATTCCAGACTGATCAGGACGAAATAACATTGTTGTTTTCTGCGAAAAAGACACATCATGTTTAGAAGCCTGACATGCTGCATAGGCTAATTTCATAATATGAGTCTTTCCCACACCATTTTCACCAACTAATACATTTAATCCTTCACAAAAAGGAATCTTTATATCTTCAAATACTGTAAAATTCTCTGCTGCAATCTTTGTTAATGGCATTTCCATCACCTCAATATTTCCATTTTTATAAATCAGTTCATTATATCTGTCGCACGACAATATAATATAAAGTAACTTCTATAATAATTTTATATTATAACACATATAAATATGTCAAACAGCTATTTTCTTCGATATAATATTGTAAAATCTGAAAGCTTGTAAAAGGCTATAACTATCACTTCCAGCTCTTCCAGATCTCCGGCTGATATCCTACTGTCGCCTGTTTTCCGTTTCTTACCACAGGGACTTTGATGATGCTCTGGTTTTCGAGAATTTTCTCTGCCTTGTCTTCCTCTGCGATATAAGTGATCAATGCCAGCAGGTCTTTATCCTTGCAGTCAGTATCTATCAGTTTATCATAACCGCCAATTGCCTGGCAGACAGATTGGAATTCTCCTTTACTTAAGCCTTTTTCTTTCATATCTATAAACTGATATTTAATTCCCCGTTCTTTGAAATAGCGTTCTGCTTTCTTGCTGTCAAAGTTTTTCTTTGTTCCGAATATTTGTATATTCATAGTCTAATGCTTTCTCCCATTTTTTTAAGAATTATTGTTCCTGCTATATTTTCTCTTTTCCTGCCTGTTCATTTTAAATTTCCATCCATTTCACATTTTTTTCAAATTCTCACCACATATTTCTCACATTTTCCGGTTATATTATTACCTGTACAGAGCAAAGAGTAATTGCAAATAAAACTTTTTCTTTTTCATACTTTTGCCGGGAATCAATAAGGTTCCCGGCCTCCTTCTTTTATTCCGTTATTTTTTATTCCGTTAGATTTTCTTTTTAATATGGTTATAGATGTTCAGTCCTTTTGTCTGTCCGTATTTGGAAATGATAGATCTGTAAATCTGCTGCTTTCTGTTTTTGTCTTCTGCATTTTTCTCCACAGTTGTAGAAACATAGTTTACTACTTCCTTTGGCATGCCTGCCTTGTCGAGAACCAATACTAATTCCTGCTGTAATTTCTTTGTTCCGGCTTTCATGTCAATTATCTTTTGTTTTGGCTTTTTTGTATTCTGATTCTCTGATTGTTTGACAGACTGCTTTTCAGATTGTTCATTCAACTGTTTTTCTGTTTTCTGATCAGTTTGTTCTGCCAACTGTCTGTCTTTTTCTTTACTGGTCTGTTTTTTTACCTGTTTTCTTGTCTGTACCTGTTTTCCGGAAATCTTCTCGTTTCTGGAAATTTTCACATTTTCTTCTGCTTTCCAGAATTCTATAATATGGTCAAATCCTGTATCCTTACTGATTACAACAATTTTACATTCTTCATCCTGACCTGTGCACTCTTTTCCTATCAGATATCCCAGATAAGAGCCCAGATGCATATCTGCTGACTGATTTCCTGTCGGTACTTTATGCGTGATCAGTTTTGACTCTCCGTGATCATTGATAATATCAAGGTCTATTTTTCTGCTGTTGTCTGTATAAAAAAGATGGATAATATCTGTTTCCCGTAATTTTTCGCATCCTTTGAAGCCTTCACTTCCTACATTTTCATAATCAATTAAATAATAAGTTTTGATAATCTTCATCCTCTCTTTATTTGTTAATGTTCACTCCGTTCACAGTAACCTTTATTTTTCTCTGCTGTATAATACTCTGTCATTTTCAGCCGGATAATTCTTTCCTATTTTAACATGCATCTTTCTTCGGCACAACCACATAGTGGCAGCTCTCCTGGTTAGTATTTCCTGGTTGTCTTTCCTGCCTATTCCAGTCAGACAGAATATTATCATATCCACGAATAGTATTCCCATATTGCCACTATAATAAATTTACATACCTTTTGTGAAAAATGACGGTTTTTTCATCAAATTTGAGTTGATAAATCTTTAACAAATTTCAAAAAAAGGCAAAAATCCTGTTGATTTTAAGCGTTAAATATGTATAATAGTAAAAGAGAAGCGATACCCATTCGCTTTTATGGTAAGGTATCTTAAGCCTGTTTAAACAGGCGCTTTCATTAACGAAGAAAAGAGGTTAAACGTAAGATGGCAAAAATCGATTTAAGCAAGTATGGCATTACCGGAACTACAGAAATTGTCTACAACCCTTCTTATGAAGTATTATTTGAAGAAGAAACCAAACCGGAACTGGAAGGCTTTGAAAAAGGTCAGGTCAGCGAACTTGGTGCAGTTAACGTTATGACAGGTATCTACACAGGACGTTCTCCTAAAGATAAATATATCGTTATGGATGAGAACTCCAAAGATACAGTATGGTGGACAACAGACGAATACAAAAACGATAACCATCCTGCAACTCAGGAAGCATGGAATGCAGTAAAAGAAATCGCTAAAAAAGAGCTCTCCAACAAGAGACTTTTCGTAGTAGATGCATTCTGCGGTGCTAACAAAGATACTCGTATGGCTATCCGTTTCATCGTTGAAGTTGCTTGGCAGGCACATTTCGTAACAAATATGTTCATCCAGCCAACAGCTGAAGAACTTGAAAACTTCGAGCCAGATTTCGTTGTATACAACGCTTCCAAAGCTAAAGTTGAAAACTATAAAGAATTAGGCCTTAACTCTGAAACAGCTGTAATGTTCAACATCACAACTAAAGAGCAGGTTATCGTAAACACATGGTACGGCGGAGAAATGAAGAAAGGTATGTTCTCTATGATGAACTACTTCCTTCCACTGAAAGGCATGGCTTCCATGCACTGCTCTGCAAACACAGATATGAACGGCGAAAACACAGCTATCTTCTTCGGTCTTTCCGGAACAGGTAAAACAACTCTTTCCACAGACCCGAAACGTCTCCTGATCGGTGATGACGAGCATGGCTGGGATGACAACGGCGTATTCAACTTCGAAGGCGGATGCTACGCTAAAGTTATCAACCTTGACAAAGAATCTGAGCCGGACATCTACAATGCGATCAAACGTAACGCTCTTCTTGAGAATGTAACACTTGATGCTGAAGGCAAGATTGATTTCGCAGATAAGAGCGTAACAGAGAATACTCGTGTATCTTATCCGATCAACCACATTGAAAACATCGTTCGCCCGATCTCTTCTGCACCGGCAGCTAAGAACGTAATCTTCCTGTCCGCAGACGCTTTCGGAGTACTTCCTCCAGTATCTATCCTGACAGAAGCTCAGACTCAGTACTATTTCCTGTCTGGATTCACAGCTAAACTTGCTGGTACAGAGCGTGGAATCACAGAGCCTACACCTACATTCTCTGCTTGCTTCGGACAGGCATTCCTTGAACTGCATCCGACAAAATACGCAGAAGAACTTGTTAAGAAAATGGAAAAGAGCGGAGCAAAAGCTTACCTCGTTAACACAGGATGGAACGGAACTGGAAAACGTATCTCCATCAAAGATACTCGTGGTATCATCGATGCAATCCTTAACGGAGATATCCTCAACGCTCCTACTAAGAAGATCCCATTCTTCGATTTCGAAGTTCCAACAGAGCTTAACGGCGTAGACACAGGTATCCTTGATCCTCGTGACACATATGCTGACGCTTCTGAATGGGAAGAAAAAGCAAAAGATCTTGCCGGAAGATTCATCAAGAACTTTGCTAAATACGAAGGAAACGCTGCTGGTAAAGCACTTGTTGCAGCTGGTCCTCAGTTATAATTATAATTGCTGAATTAAAGTTAATTATAATTAAATTATAATTTTATTGTCCAAATGAGTACGAAAGGGATGCGAGTAATTCGCATCCCTTTTTCATGTTGTTTCGGTGGTCAAGCGGATATTCGCAATCCGCTTCGCTACAGGGCTCTGAGTTTTTCTGCCACTTTCTCATATGCGGGTACCGGAACGTGATATTCTTCTCCCATTCTTACTACTTCGTAAACTAATCCGTCAATTTCGGACTGTTTTCCTGCCATGATATCCCGCTGCATGGAAGTGGTTGCTTCCGGTGCGAGGTTGGAAAGGATTTTTAAATTTACTTCTGCCATATCTTTCTGGAAAGGAACTCCCATGGCTTCTGCAAGTGCTGCGATTTCTTTTATCATGGTCTTAAAAAGTTCTCTGGCTTCGCCTTCTTTCTGGAAATCTGCGGCAGTTGCGTGGTAATAGAGTCCTGCTGCCCCGATCGGGGATACATAGGAAAATTTCTCCAGTGCTTCACGGCGGATGTTTTCCGAAAGAGTCCCGTCGATATGACTGTCACAGAGGTCTTTCTGAATCTCTTTCAGTTCCGGTCGGAATTCTGCTTTGTCTCTTACGCCGAATACAATGTGCAGGATCTGTCCATGCTGGAGAAGTTTTCCCGGTTCTTTAATGTTGGCAGAAACATAGATGCAGCCGTCCGTTACCAGAAGATCCGGCAGTTCTTTCTGCATTTTTCCACCTGTTCCATATATATTCAACACTGGAATTACGATAGTATTTTTCCTGGCAATGCGTTTGATAAACGGAATCGTTTCCTGTAAGGAATAGCCTTTTACGCAGACAAAAATTACGTCCGGATGCTCTGCATAATGCTCCATATCTGTAGCAGGAATGCTTATGTTTTCCTCTGTTTTATCCCACATTTTCTCCAATGTAAGACCCTGTTTCTGGATCTTTTTCAGGTGTTCGCCTCTCGCGATCAGGGTTACGTCCTTGCCTGCTTTTTTCATATAATATCCGGTAACACCACCGGTTCCTCCGGCTCCAATGATTAAGTATTTCATATTTATTTTCTGCCCCGCTTTCATTGTTTTGATTCTTATATCATAGCACAATTGCAATTTTTCTTCAGTATATTTTATGCATTACGCTGACATAATTTTGCATTGACAGTTTATTTTTTGCCCTGTAATATCAATGGTATCAATATCAGAATATATTACACAGGAAAAGTATTAAGATGGAACGATATCTGGAATTTAGAATAGATGAACAAACTACAGAACTTAAAATGGAAGCATTTCTGAAAAAGAATGCAGGACTTACAAAACGGCAGATCAGCCAGGCGAAGTTTCGACCGGACGGGATTACCAGAAACGGAGTTCGCTGTCGTGTAACTGAGACAATATATCCAGGCGATGTGATCCGCGTTTGTCTGGAGGAAGCCGGGACTGCTTCTGCGCATCTTGAAAATTATAATGACGGAATCAAAAGTAAAGATTTGTCGGATTTCCATTCCAACAAAGCTTCAGCTCCAGTTTCCGAAACTTCTTTTTCTCTGAATATTTTATATGAAGATACGGATATTCTGGCAGTTGATAAACCGGCAGGAATGGTTACGCATCCGACGGGAATGCATTATACAGACAGCCTCTCCAATCTTGTTGCCAGTTACTTTCGAGAGAAAAATGAACAGGTCTGTGTCCGCCCGGTGGGGCGGCTGGATCAGGAGACTTCCGGGATTGTGGTTTTTGCCCAAAATCAGGTAGCAGCTTCAAGGCTTCAATCTGTAAAATCTCCATGCAAAATTCACAAGCAATATCTTGCCGCTGTATCCGGTACTTTGCCTGTAGATATGCCTGGTGTCTGGCATACCTTAGATTTACCGCTGATGCAGGACCCGGAGAATCATCTGAAAATGAAAACTGCTGCTGATCTTTCCTTACATTCATCTGCATTATCGGGAAAAATCAAAACAGCAGTTACTCATTATCATACTCTTTTTTCCAGTCAGGACTGGTCGCTTATCACACTTAAGCTGGATACCGGACGTACCCACCAGATCCGTGTCCATATGGCATCCACAGGACATCCTTTGCTTGGAGATACTCTTTATCATTCAGACGATAAAATATCTTCCTGTGCTTCCTTTTCCAGGGCAGCCCTTCATGCATGGAAAGTTTCTTTTCAGCATCCTTTCAGAGATGAAATGCTCCTTCTGGAAGCACCATTACCTTTCGATTTTCGTGAACTGGTTTCACTTTCAGGGTCTGATCTGTTGTCTATTTAAGCTTCAAATTCTTTGATCAGATTTACCATTTCAATGGCACTGAGTGCACAGTCATAGCCTTTATTTCCTGCTTTTGTACCTGCGCGTTCAATTGCCTGCTCGATGTTTTCTGTGGTAAGCACTCCGAATAATACCGGAACTCCTGTTTCCAGTGATACTGATGCAATCCCTTTGGAAACCTCATTGCATACATAATCATAATGACTGGTATTTCCACGAATCACAGCACCTACGCAGATAACCGCATCATACTTTCCACTTTTTGCCATTTTAGACGCGATCAGTGGGATTTCAAAAGCACCTGGTACCCACGCTACCTGGATGTCCTCTTCTTTTACATTGTGACGTGTCAGCCCATCCATGGCACCACTTACCAGCTTGGAAGTTATAAATTCATTGAAGCGGGCTGCTACAATTCCTACTTTCATTCCATCTGATACTAATTTTCCTTCTAATGTTTTCATTTTTTCTGGTCCTTTCATCTGTAAATTTATATTTTTTAACCTGTACAGGTTTTTATATACGGTAAATTTTATTTTCGGGAACGTTATCGTTATATATGAAAATCCCCGCTGTATTTAATACTTCAGAATATGTCCCATTCGTAATTGTTTTGTCTTAAGATAACGCAGATCATACGCTGTGGCATTCATCTGTATCGGAACTCTCTGTTTGATCCTGATGCCAAATTCTTCCAACTGATAAACTTTATCCGGGTTATTTGTCAGCAGCCGCAGCTCTTTTACCCCAAGATTTCTCAGAATCTGCGCACCAATGTAGTATTCTCTTTCGTCTCCGGCAAATCCAAGTGCCAGATTCGCTTCGAGTGTATCCATTCCCTGTTCCTGAAGTTCATAGGCACGAAGTTTATTGATCAGTCCGATTCCTCTTCCTTCCTGTCTCATATAAAGGAGTATCCCTCTGCCTTCTTCCTCAATCTGGGCCATCGCCGCTGCAAACTGCTGTCCGCAGTCACAACGCTGTGATCCAAAAACGTCTCCTGTCAGGCACTCTGAATGCACACGGCACAGGACGTTTTCTCCAGCTCCGATTTCACCTTTTACCAGTGCTACATGATGTTCCCCATTCAGGCGGTTTACAAATCCATACGCCATAAACTCTCCGTATCTGGTCGGCATTTTTGTGGTCGTCACGCGATCCACCAGAATATCATGGCATTTACGGTAATTCTGAATATCTTTAATTGTTATGAATTTAAGATTCCACTTTCCGGCAAGTTCCCGTAACTCAGAAGTCCGCATCATAGTGCCGTCTTCTCTCATAATTTCACAGCACAGCCCGCACTGTTTTAACCCTGCAAGTCTGCACAGGTCTACAGTTGCCTCTGTATGTCCGTTTCTTTCCAGAACACCGTTCTTCTTCGCCAGAAGTGGAAACATATGTCCGGGGCGTCTGAAATCTTCGGGTTTTGCATTCTCATCCACACATTTCATGGCAGTAACAGAACGTTCTGCCGCAGAGATTCCTGTAGTGGTGCTGATATGGTCTACGGAAACAGTAAAAGCAGTTTCGTGATTATCTGAATTTTCTGCTACCATCTGCGGGAACTGCAGTTTTCTTACATATTCCTCAGACATTGGCATACAGATAAGTCCTTTTCCGTGAGTTGCCATAAAGTTAATATTTTCTGTTGTGGCAAACTCTGCTGCACAGATAAAATCTCCTTCATTCTCTCTGTCCGGATCATCCGTTACCAGAATAATTTTTCCATTCCGAAGTTCTTCCAGAGCTTCTTCTACTGAATCAAATCCGTTCATTTTTTCTCTCCTTATGCAATGTATTTTTCTGATACAATATATTTTTCTGTTGTTAAGAGGGCAAAATCATTCGTATTGGCTGCTTATCTGGTTCGTGTCAGGCAGATAAAACATCCACTGTACAGTTCTGCATCAATCGAATAACCGCTTTGTGGTTAATTCTGTCAAAAGCCATACTTGTTCAGAAAATCCCGTGTAATATTACTTTTTATCGGCTGTTCTTTCACAGGCGTTATTAATTTTTCCACGTATTTTCCAATTATGTCTGTCTCCAGATTGACGATATCTCCTTCTTTGCGTTCTCCGAGGACTGTAATCTTTACTGTATGAGGAATTGCAGAAATGGAAAAGTCTGTTTCTGAGACTTTTGCCACTGTAAGACTGATTCCATCAACTGTTACAGAACCTTTTGTCACAATATATTTCATAATTTGTGGTGAAGCCTGAATGGTGTACCAGACAGCATTATCATCTCTGCGAATTTCCGTGATTTTTCCTGTTCCATCCACATGCCCGGCAACAATGTGTCCTCCAAATCTTCCATTTGCAGGCATTGCCCTTTCCAGATTTACATGCTGTCCCAAAGAAAGCTGAATCAGCGCAGAACGATTCAATGTCTCATGCATCACATCTGCTGTAAAACCATCTTCCAGACATGCAGTTACAGTGAGGCAGATTCCATTTACAGCTACACTGTCCCCTGTTTTCAGATCATCCAGAATTTTCTCTGCCCGTATCGTAAATACTGCTGAATTTGCTCCTTTTTTTATTTTTTTCACAGTTCCCAGTTCTTCAACAATTCCCGTGAACATTACTCTTCACCTCACTCTCTATAAGAAAATCATCTCCTATTCTGATTATTTCGCTGTTTTTTAATAATATTGCGCTGGCAGGATCAGGAAATCCTTTTCCTTCTATCGGTGTCTTTGCACTTTCTCCCCCAAAAAGTTTGGGTGCTATATAGGTCTGGACTTTCTGAACAATACCGCTTTCGAGTGCTGACCAGTTTAAAGTGCCTCCTCCTTCCAGTAAGATACTGTCTATCTTTGCAGCTCCCAGAAGTTCCATTAGTCTGTTTAAATCTATGTGTCCGTTTTTTTCCGGGACATCCAGAACTTTACATCCCATATCTTCATAATTCTTTATCTTCTGCTGGTCTTTACTGCTGGTTGCAAAGATTGTTGGAATTGTTGATGCCGTTTTCACAATTCTGGAATTCAGTGGTGTCCGCAAGTGGGAGTCACAGATAATACGCACAGGATTTCTGCCGTTTTCCAGTCTGCATGTAAGCATCGGATCATCTGCCAGCACAGTTCCCACTCCAGCCATAATCCCTGTATATTTCAATCTCTGTTTCTGCACATGCATTCTGGCAGCTTCGCCTGTCACCCATCTGGATGCGCCTGTATAAGTGGCAATTTTTCCATCCATGGTCATCGCATATTTCATGACTACATATGGTTTTTGATTCTGTATGTAATAGAAAAATGCTTCATTGAGTTTATCGCACTCTTCTTTTAAAACGTTTTCCGTTACTTCGATCCCATGCTCTTTCAGAATCCGGATTCCTTTTCCTGAAACCAGGGGATTAGGGTCCGAGGAACCAATAATCACACGTCTGATCCCCGATTCCAGGATTGCATTGACACACGGAGGCTGTTTCCCGTAATGGCAGCAAGGTTCCAGAGTAACATATATGGAGGCACCTTCTGGCTGTTCTGTACATGATGCCAGAGCTTCCCTTTCTGCATGAAGTTCACCGTATTTTCTGTGATATCCCTGGCCAATGACTTTTCCGCTTTTGACGATCACGGCACCTACCATTGGGTTAGGTGCTGTAAATCCCATTCCTTTTTGCGCCAGTTCTAACGCCATTTTCATATATTGCCTGTCTTTTTCCATATCCGTTATATCTTTCAATCCCTCATCTCCTGTTCTTCTGATGGTACTGATGATACCAAAAAAGCCCCGGTGTCTTTCAACATCCAGGGCCTGTAAATTAATATCTGTTTGAATTATCTTCGTGTGAATCTGACTTTTTGCTTCATCATTAAAACTGCTTTGATGATATAAAAAAGCTCTGGAATAAATTTATTATTCCAGAGCAGTCGCTTTCACAGATCAGTTAATTCTTCTGTATCTCTACTACTATCTTCTTTCATCCAGACTGTACTGTCGGCTTCGGAATTGCACCGAATCATACCTTACGGCTCGTGGGCTTTACCACCGGTAGGGAATTGCACCCTGCCCTGAAGATCTTATTTTATTTTTATCAGCAATTTCTAAATTTTATCCTGCTGATGTCTGAAAGTATACTCTTAACTTTTATTTATGTCAAGATTTTTTCAAACATATAATTTCAGTTTTTCAGGAAAGTAATTCTCTTACCATCTCTGCATTGAATGTCACACCTGTCAGGTGATCTACTTCAATCTGGTACAGGGCATTGGCTGCGATATGCTCTGCTGCCTGTTCCAGATCACGAATACCGCTTGTATTTTTATGCAATTCAACGATGGCATTCAGACCCTCTTCTGTTACTACGCATTCTTCTGTCTTGAGGCTCATGCGTTTCAGAACCTTCGGAAGGACGTATTTAGAGAAGATGATCTTCTTCTCTTCTGATGTATAATCCGGGATATCGATCACTGCAAAACGGGACATAAGAGGTGCGCTGATCTGGGATTTATCGTTTGCCGTAGCAATGGGATAAACGCCCACTGTGGGCACCATACATTCCATATAGTTATCTGTAAATCCAAGGTTGTCAAGCAGAGTAAGAAGTACGTCTGCAGGGTTTCCGTTGCCCTTACCTGACGCTGCTTTATCAAGCTCGTTGATAATAAATACAAGGTTGGATTCTCCTGCTGCCGAGAAAGCTTCCATGATGATTCCGGGCTTTGCGTTTGCATAGATTCTGGAACTTCCTGTAAGCTGTTCCGGATCATTGATGGAACTCATGTCCAGAGTTGTCCAAGGCAGTTTCAGGATACGGGCAACTGCGTATGCAATCTGGGATTTACCTGTACCTGCAGGGCCTACAAGGAGAAGTCCGTATGCAGGAAGTGTATGGGTACGGTTGATCTGTATGATTGTTTCAATGATACGCTGCTTTACAGATTCCATTCCGTAGAGTTCCTCATCAAGGATCCTGCGGGCTTCCTGAGGATCGATTGCTTCAAAATAATTGCTCTTCCACTGTACATTCATCATGATGGAAAGTGCTCTCTGAGCATGACGTCTCTCCTCCGGAGATACTTCGTGTGAACGGGCAACTGCAAGGTTTCTTCTCGCCCAGAGACGGATATTATCCGGCAGGGTTCTGCCTGCGCAGGTCATAAAATCAGTGATGCTCTGAATGCTTGTCAGCTTCATCTCGTCCCCTGTTTCTTCCTCATCTTCATCCTCAACAATCTCTGCAGGTGCACTGCTTGCAAGAAGTCTCTCGATCATAAACTGAAGAAATCCGTCCTCTGCGGAAAGTTTCGTACCGCCGCCAAAAGCAGTTTCACGAATCTTATAAACTGCATAACCATTCTCTTTATTCTCTCCAGAAAGACGCACATTGATATGATTCTCCCCAAGCCATTTCAGAAGACTTACAAATCTTGAATCAATACTGATAATATCTGCACTGAAAACGCCGTCATCTTCTTTAAATTCAAAGGATGTACGTTTGATCGGATTAGTAAAAATACCGCAGGAATGATGTTTCCACTGACGGCTGCTGTTATCCAGGATCATGATCGGTTTCTCAGGGGAAGTCTCCTTTTCATTGGACTGGAACGTAGTGTAGGTACATTCAGACTGTACGCCTGTTTTCTTGTCTGAAGCACCGCTGAAATCAAATACTGGCATGGTAAATACTCCTTTTATCTTATCATGCAATGCATGACATATTTCTATTACACATCTCTGCAATCCTGTCGGAAGCTATTTATTATTCTAGCAGAATCTTTTCTTTTAATCAATTCTGTAAATGTATTTATTGCATAAATATTCAATAAATTATATCCTGATTTATTCCCCCAAAATCATTGACGGTAACATTCACAGGCCTTATAATAATAGTAACTGAGAATTTCCAGAAACTCTCTGGAAAATCGGAATTTACTTTTAGGAGAGCAAAATGAGCAAAATTATTTTAACCGGTGACCGCCCAACAGGCCGCCTTCATGTTGGACATTATGTTGGTTCATTATCCGAGCGTGTTCGTTTACAGAACTCCGGCTTATATGATGAAATTTATATTATGATCGCAGATGCACAGGCATTAACAGATAACGCTGAACACCCTGAGAAAGTTCGCCAGAACATCCTTCAGGTCGCCCTGGATTATCTTGCATGCGGCATTGATCCTGAGAAATCCACTATCTTTATCCAGTCCATGGTTCCGGAGCTTACAGAGCTTACTTTCTATTATATGAACCTTGTTACTGTGGCACGTGTACAGCGTAATCCTACAGTTAAATCTGAAATCCAGATGCGTAATTTTGAGGCAAGCATCCCTGTTGGATTCTTCTGCTATCCGATCAGCCAGGCTGCAGACATCACTGCATTCCGCGCTACTACTGTTCCGGTTGGCGAAGATCAGCTTCCAATGCTCGAGCAGTGCAAGGAGATCGTCCACAAATTTAATACTGTTTATGGTGAAACTCTGACAGAGCCTGAGATTATTCTGCCATCCAATAAAGCATGCTTACGTCTGCCAGGTATTGACGGAAAAGCAAAAATGAGCAAATCTCTCGGAAACTGCATCTACCTTTCAGATGAAGAAGCTGATGTTAAGAAGAAGGTTATGTCCATGTTCACAGACCCGAATCATCTTCGTGTGGAAGATCCGGGACGTGTGGAAGGAAATCCTGTATTTATTTATCTGGATGCATTCTGTAAACCGGAATATTTCGCAGAGTTCCTGCCTGAATATCAGAATCTGGATGAACTGAAAGCTCATTATACACGCGGCGGTCTGGGTGATGTCAAGGTTAAGAAATTCCTGAACAAAGTACTCCAGGCAGAGCTTTCTCCAATCCGCGAAAGACGTAAATACTGGGAACAGCATCTTGATGATGTATATGATATCCTCAAAGAGGGAAGCAAGGTTGCTGAAGCAAAAGCTGCACAGACACTTCATGATGTTCGTTCAGCAATGCAGATCAACTACTTTGATGATAACAGCTTAATTAAATAATTATATGCCGGTGGCTACAGCGACCGACAACGATGCGTAAATAAGAAATTCAAACGCAAGATTGTTCAAAAATCAACTTATTGACACATCAAAACAGGTTCAGGCAAAAGCATTCTGCTCACGTCTGAACCTGTTCTGTTATTTCTTCACTGACTTGCTTTTCAATCTATTTTACAGATAAAATCTATCCGATATCTTTCATATCTGATACCATTTGATCTCATTTGCCTCCATATGTAACCGGAAACTGCTTCCATCACCTCTGTAAACTACTGTATCCTGTGGTTCGTAAGTGTTGTTGACTACGCAGTATTTTCCATTTTTTACGTAAGCATGTACTTCTACATTGTAGTTGGTTGAATACCAGCAGTGAAGTTCTTCCTCTGCGGATGCTGACCAAAGGACTGCACGATAAAGCACGCGGCTGTTCTTGAAGCTGTATGGAAGTCCGCTGATATAAACGCCTCTTCCTTTACCGAAAGTCTTTACAGCCATCTGCACTTCCTGGTCTTTCTGGATTAAGATTTCTGTTTCCGGTAAGGCATAAATGTTCTTCTTACCTTCACCGAAATCAACCTCGCCTTCTGCATCTTTAAGGATGAAATGATCTCTGTGTTCTTCCCAGTTATATTTATCTGTATTCAGGTTAAATCCATGTTCTTCTTCTACTCCAAGTACATCATCTAACTGAATGAATCTGCCCTGCCACTGATGTGCTGCCGGTTCTCCTACACCGATAAATCCACCGCCATTATATACAAATTCTCTGACTGCTGTGATGATTGTTTCGTCGATCCAGTTCTCGCCGCCTGACTGTGCAGTGTCCGCATCTCCTACATTGATCACTACGTCAAACTTCTTCAGAAGATCTTTGTCTGCTTTGATATCATCAAAGCTGATAAATGATACATCAAACGGTGCGCCGCTTAATGCTTCGATAATTCCGAAATAAGAATAATTCTGCTTGTAATAGATGGCGTGATGTACCATATGGTTACCCCATGAGCGCATCTTTCCCCAACAATTCAGGACTGCTACCCGTTTTACGCAATAAGGAGTCGTTCCCTGAATGTTATCATATAAAGTGCGGAACTCTTCGCAGACTTCTTTGATATACTGTACAAAATCCGGGAATTCCAGGGCAAGTTTCAGATATCCGCCGTAGCCTATTCTCTGGATCGGGCTTCGAAGGATTGCTCTTCTTGCTGTTACCCAGTTTACTTTTGCCTCCTTTACAGGATCGCCGCCTTCATGGAACGTATCCGGGAAAAAGTATGGCAAAAATCTTCCTTCTGTATATTTTACATTCTTAATATCACTGAACAGACGCAGGGTCGCACCATTTCCAACACTTCCAACTACAGCATCCAGTCCGATAGATGCAAATTCGTCCATAAACGGTTCCATACCAATCCAGTGATCTCCCATGAACATCATGGCCTCTTTTCCGTATTCATGTACGATATCTACCATCTCTTTGGCAAGCTTCGCAACTTCGCGTCTCTGAAATGCCTGGAAATCTTTGAATTCTTTTGAGGGAATCCGATAGGTATTGTTCATGTATCCCTGATCAATGATATATTCCGGTCTGAAAGGATAGCCCACTTCTTTCTCAAACTGCTCCAGAATATATGGGCTGACTGAAGCGGAATAACCAAACCAGTCTACATATTTCTCTCTTGCAAGTTCATCAAATATAAGAGTAAACTGATGGAAAAATGTAGTGAAGCGCACAACATCCACATACTCATGAGTATCCAGAAATCTGCGCAGACGTTCCAGAGAGTGTGCTCTTGTTTTCGGCTGACGCACATCAAATGTAATCTGCGGTTCTACGTCTTTCCAGTCATTTACTACTGCATTGTACATATGTACAGGATCCCACATAATATATGCCAGGAAACTTACAGTATATTCATGGAAGCGTTTCGCAGATAAGATCACTACATTTCCTGTCTCTTCTTCATATGACCACTGATCTGTCAGTACCGGCTCTCCTGTGGTACGATCCATTACTTCCCACCATCTGCGGATATCATCTCTTGTGTTGACTGCAAGCATATTCGGATAGAGGTGATCCATCAGATGAATCTCCAGTGTATCTGCAACCGCTGTGTGGAAAGATGTCATAATATACATCTGCTGGATTTCTTCCGGATGTGCTTTCGCCCACGCATTGTCCTTACGGGTTGTATAGTAGGTTGCATAAATTTTGGCACCTGTGTCTTTTAATTTCTGCGGAAATTCTGTTCCGTCACAGTCACGTATAGCATCAGCGCCCCACTCTTCTATCATTTCCAGTGTCTGTGGAACTACATCCAGGTCAGTTGGTATGGTTACACGACCTTTTCCCATTTTCTGTTACCTCCTTCATTTTGCTGACAAGCGGATAATTACTGTCCGTTCGCTTCTGTAATCACATTATTTTCAGTCTATCTGTTTATAAAATACTTTCTTTCAAAATTTTTTTCAATTCACTTTTTGCTTTGTTTTTTAGAAATCTTGCTCTTACAAAAAAATTATGGTATTATAGAAAATACTATCATTCAGAATCCGCCAACAAAATTGCTACAAATATACTCATCTGCCGTAAACAGAAGAAAGGAGAATCTGCCATGAGCTCACAATCATTTCGTTTCAGCCCCGAACACCCAACAGCTCAGAATATTACACTTTTAAATACCTCTTCTTCCCGCTACGAGGGTGACTGGCCCAGTATTCCTCACTCTCATGCCTTTACAGAATTGTTCTATGTACGTGACGGTCAGGGAGATTTTCTGATCGAGGATCAGATTTTCCCAATCTCAAAGGACGATTTGGTCATCATTAATCCACATATCAATCACACTGAAATCTCCAAAGGGAGTCCTCCTCTGAGTTATTTTACAGTAGGTGTGGACGGACTATGTTTTTCCTTTAACGGTCATAAAGAGTATCGCATTTTTAACTGTCGTGAAAAGAAAACAGATTTGTTATTTTACTTTAATTCTCTGTTTCAGGAGCTGGACAGACAGTCTGAAGGATATGAAACCATCTGCAGTCATATGCTGGATATTCTGATCCTGCAGCTTCGGCGCATTACGGATTCACCATTTGAACTGATCACCGCCCAGCATCCAAGTAAAGAATGCGCTCATATTAAGCGTTATCTTGACTCCAATTACGGGGAAAATATTACTCTGGATCACCTCTCAGAACTCAGTCATCTTAATAAGTATTATCTGAGTCATGAATTTACAAAATATTATGGGATTTCTCCTATCAATTATCTGAACCGGAAACGCATCGAAGTGTGCAAGGAACTTCTGGAAAATACTGATTACGGGATTTCAGATATTGCACATCTCGCAGGATTCTCCTCTCAGAGCTATCTCTCCCAGAGCTTTCGCAAATCCTGTGGCATGACTGCAGGAACTTACCGTAAACTTAAGAAAAAAAGAAAGGATCCTATTTAATATCATGCAATACACATTTCCAAACTACTATAAAGAATTTTCCTGCATTGCAGGAGCCTGTCCGGATACCTGCTGCGCAGGATGGCAGATCGTGATTGACGATCAGACACTGAAGAAGTACCAGCACTTTAAAGGTCCGTTCCGCAATCGCCTGCACAATGATATTGACTGGAAAGAACATGTTTTCCGCCAGTATAACAGACGCTGTGCTTTTCTCAACGAAGAGAACCTGTGTGATATCTACACAGAAGCAGGACCGGAAATGTTCTGCAGAACCTGCAGAAATTATCCTAGACATATTGAAGAATTTGAAGGTCTGCGTGAGATTTCCCTGTCGCTCTCCTGTCCGGAGGCAGCAAGGATTTTACTTTCCCAAAAAGAAAAGGTACACTTTATCACAAAAGAAAAAAAGACAAAAGAAGAAGTCTATGATGACTTTGATTATTTCCTGTTCACTGCACTTATGGACACCCGTGATATGCTTATAGATATCATCCAGGACAGAGCTGTACCCATGCAGAAACGTCTGTGGAAACTTCTGGCTGCTGCACATGATTTCCAGTTATGTGTAAATAAAAATGAACTCTTTAAATGGGAAGAAATGCGAAAACGACATGAAGATTCCGGATACGGAGATAGATTTTGCAGCAAAATTTACTCTCGTATAAATGCAGATAACATAGAAAACAGTTCTGCTGCATCTGCCTGCGCAAATACACCAGAACAATTATTTAAAAAAATGTGGAAAACTGTTGTTCCGGAAATGGAGGTTCTGCGCCCGGGATGGCAGGAATACTTAAAGAATTGTCTGACTCCACTGTATAATGGAAATACAGATCCGCAGTCTGACTCCGGAAATCTTTATTCCTGGCAGAAAAGTGAATTTGATTTCTCCTATCCGGACTGGCAGATTCAGGAGGAACAGCTTCTTGTTTACTGGATCTATACCTATTTCTGTGGTGCAGTTTATGATGATGAGATCTTCGCCAAGGTGAAAATGGCAGTTGTGTGCACCCTGTTCATCCATGAATTAAATGTGGGAACCTATCTGAAAAACAACCGGCAGTTTAAGCTGGATGACCAGATCCGTATCTGTTATCAGTTTTCAAGAGAACTGGAACACTCAGATCTTAACCTGAACAGATTTGAAGAATTAATGTCTGAAAAAGAGATTTTCTCCTTTGAAAATCTGCTGAAAATCTGCTGATGCAAATAAAAAATCCAGTTATTATGAGCATTAAATCAATCGGAAGGCCTCTGATGGTCTTCCGATTGATTTTAATAATTAATATTGTCCTCTCATTACTGTATTTTCAGCATATGCCAGAATTCTATCTGTTTTCATTTAGAGCGTGTTTGAAAAATCATTTCAACAATCTGTACTCTCTAATCTACGGATCATAGATACCAGATGTCCGGCACAATTTCGGATTTCTTCTTCTGTAAGTTTACCTTCTTTATATGCCTGGCGAATATTCTTATCATCATCCGGATTTCCAGGCATGATAATGTCATTGCCTGCTGCCACACATTTCCATGGAACGCTTCCATCTTCCGGAACTGTTGTGTTCCAGTCTGACATAATTGCTCCGTCAAATCCCCATTCTTTTCTGGCAACTGTCATGCACAGATCTTTGCTGTTCGCCGCATGAATACCGTTGATAAGATTATAGGAAGTCATAATAGAAACAGGATTTCCTTCTTTTACTGCAATTTCAAATCCGCGGAGATAGATTTCTCTGAGCGCACGTTCGGATACACAGGAGTCAACACCCATGCGGTTATCTTCCTGATTATTGCATGCAAAATGCTTGATTGTTACGCCACATCCTGACTTGCTCTGAACACCCCGGATCACTGCTGCTGCCAGCATCCCTGACAGATATGGATCTTCTGAATAATATTCATAATTTCTTCCACATAATGGGTTTCTGTGAATATTCATACCCGGTGCAAGCCACAGATTTACATGAAATTCTTCCATTTCTTCTGCGATTGCTTTTCCAAACTCTGTCATGAGATCTGTATCCCAGGTCTGTGCCAGTGCTGTTCCTACCGGAAAAGCAGTACAGTACTGATAATAAGTGTCTGCATTCTCATGATGCACACCAGGTTCCAGAATTCCATTTTCCAGTGAACCAAGAACTCCCATTTCATAGATGCTGTCTGTCTCTTTATCTACCTCATACCACTGTCTGAGGCGGATTCCTGCCGGACCGTCTGCCATAACAAGAGACGGGATTCCATCCTCTTCCAAAGTACCGCAGGTTTCACCTGCTGATCCCGGCACTCGAATTCCTGCTGCACCAAGAGTACTGATATTCTCTGAAATCTTTCCATAAAGCAGAGGAATCAGCTCTTCTGTAGCTCTGTCTTCCAGAACAGAAACAAATCTTTTTTCTTCCTCTGTCAGATTTTCCTGATTTTTTCCGGCATTTTCCGATTTTGCCGGTATCATCGCAGGTTTAAAATAATATTCCGGAACCTGCGCTGTTATCAGTTTTTCCTGTCTCTGCACAGATTTTTCTTTCAATTCTTTTGTCAGATAAATCTGTTCCAGTTCTTCCTGAAGCGGACAGATTTTATCCATCTGTTCCAGTACTGTATCATCTGAAACTACCAGAACTGCTTCCAGTTTCAGTTTGTCTGAACTGTTTCCGACCAGAATGCCATATTTGCCTTTTTCCACTATCCATGTATGTGTTTCCTCATTGAAAGAAGCCAGTTGTTTCTGTGGAATCTCAACAGTAAGTGTTTGTGTTTCTCCCGGCTTCAGAAGTCTGGTTTTTGCAAAACCTGCCAGTCTCTTATACTCTTTTTCCAGTTCTGTCTGCGGAAGCGTAACATAAATCTGTACCACTTCTTTACCAGCATATTCATTTCCTGTATTTGTAACCTGAACCTCTGCTCTGATCTTACTTTCTTCCATATTTATGCTGCAACACTTCATCTCAAACGTAGTATAAGAAAGACCAAACCCAAACGGAAACATCACCTTTTTGTCAAAGCTGTCAAAATATCTGTAACCTACATAAATACCTTCTTTGTATTTTTCCTTTTCCAGATTGCCATTCAGATACCCATACTCTTCTGAAGCCGGATAATCCTCGTATCGCCTTGCCCAGGTTGTTGTCAGTTTACCGCCCGGCACTTCTTTTCCCAGAAGTACATCAGCCAGGGCATCTCCCCCTTCCTGACCAAGCTGAGAAATATTTAAGATTCCTTTTATATTGTCTGTCTGTTCCAGAATATCTGTCAGCTCCACAGGACCACCTGCATTAAGAATAAGGATCACAGGTTTGTTCATTTCTGCAAGATAACGTAAATCTTCCTCTTCTCTCTCGCTTAAATAGTAATCTCCCTTTACTTTGCGGCGGTCTTTTCCTTCTCCTGAAATACGACTGATCACATAAATCACCACATCTGCTTCACAGATATCTTCCTCTGCCACCTTACGTCCCAGCGGCATTGCAAAAGGATTCTCTGCATAGGCATCAAAAGGATTATCTACTTTCTTAGCTTCTTCCAGAACTTTTTCTTTCCACACCTCTCTCGCCTGCTCATAGCGATTGTGATAATCGCTGATCCAGTCTTCGCTTACAATTTTTACTCCTGCTTCTTTCAGTCCCTGATAAATAGAAATATTCTTTCTGTTGTTAACATCTCCAGAACCAATTCCACCCTTTACGGTTTTCTCTGCTCCATACCCAAGAAGTGCAGCAGCTGTATCTTTCTTTAATGGAAGGATTCCTTCATTTTTCAGCAGAACAATGCCTTCTGACGCCGCTTTTCTGGCAAGCTTTCCATGCATCAGTTCTCTCTCTGACGGCTGTTCTTCTCTAGTTCCACTGTAAATCCATTTCTTCATATAATTATACTCCTGTTTTTAATATTATAATTCTCATGAAAAGAACCTCCATAGCATTCTCTCTATGGGGGTTCTTAATTCTCATTATTCTTTTACACCACCAAGTGTTACACCTGCAATAATGTATTTGGATAAAAGCAGATATACAATAATGATTGGCACGATCGCAACAGTGATCATCATGTAAATTTTACCCATATCAAAGTTCATATAATCAGCACCACGCAGAGTTGCAATCAGGATCGGCACTGTCATTTTGCTCTTTGACTGAATGATCAGGGCAGGAACGAAGTAATTGTTCCAGGATCCTACGAAAGTAAAGATTGCCTGTACTGCTACTGCCGGTTTCATGATCGGAAGTACAATACTGTTAAAGGTTCTGAATTCTCCGGAGCCATCAATTCTTGCCGCTTCCACAAGGGATAAAGGAAGGGAAGACTGAAGGTAACTGTACATAAAGTAAAAGACTGCCGGAGATGCAATGGATGGAATGATCAGCGGAAGTAAAGAGTCATACATTCCCATCTTTGTGATCAGTCGTAAAAATCCCATTGCTGTTACCTGTGTAGGCATAACAAGAATTGCCATAATAAAGGTAAAAGCTGCTTTCTTCATTTTAAAATCATAAGCATATAGACCATAAGCTGTCAAAGAAGAAAAATATGTACAAAGTGCAGCACTGCAGGAAGATACAACAACACTGTTAAGAATACCGCGGAACATCGGGAAACTTCCGTCATTTGCCACATTCTTCAGATTCTCAAGAAAATATTTTCCGGGAAGTGCTGAAAATCCTTTCTGCAGATCCGCATGGGAACGTGTTGCATTTACAATCAGAATGTAAAAGAAAAACAGACACAGGAAGGATAAAAAGATCAGCACAAGATGAACAAAAATACTGCGCACACGACCTGATGTATTTGATTTCATAGTTTATCTCCTCCTTCTTTCTTCTTTTGCTTTTTTCTTTGCAGCTTTCTTGGAACCGTCCGGGTCTGTGTCATTTGTCATCTTATATACGATCATACATAAAATACCGCTGACAATAAACAGATATACGGACAGTGCACCTGCCATACCATAGTTCTTGCTCTTTAAGTGGCTGTTCAGGAACATGATCAGAGTCATAGATGTACGGTCTGGATTTCCCTGTCCATTTGTAAGAATCTGAGGAACATCGAACATCTGAAGACCACCGATGATAGATGTGATCAGTGTATAAGCAAGGATCGGACGGATCAGCGGCAGTGTGATATAGAAAAATCTCTTGATACTGTTACAGCCATCCAGTTCAGATGCTTCAAAAATATCCATACTGATACCCATAACAGCAGCCATCAGCATAATTGTTGTATTACCAAACCACATCAGGAAGTTCATAAATCCGACCAGAGATCTGGTTCCGATTACAGAACCCAGGAAATCTATCGGTTTTTTAACCCATCCCAGAGACATCAGAATAGAGTTAATCGGTCCGTTGGTAGAGAACATGGTAAAGAACAATAATGCAAACGCAGAAGCCATGATCAGGTTAGGAAGATAAATAACAACCTTGAAAAACTGCTGTCCATGGATCTTCAGACGCGCATCTGTAAACCAGCATGCCAGAACCAGTGCGATCACGATCTGCGGTACAAATCCGATTACCCACAGAATCAGTGTATTAGCACTGTATTTGAGCATATCTGACTTCAACAGACTCAGATAGTTTGCAATTCCAATAAAATTCGGTCCGATTTCTTTAATTCCTGAACGATAATATTCATAGAAACTATAACGTACAGTATCTACCAGCGGAATCAAAGAAAAGATTAAAAAAGTTATAAAAAATGGAAGGATAAAGATGTATCCCCATTTTGCATAGCTGATGCTTTTCTTTTTTTTCATAGTTCAGCATTCCTTCCTTTACATATTAGTGCCAGACACACATCTCTTTCATGCGTGTCTGGCAAATACAAATGCATCTGTACAGGTTATTTACACCTGAAACTTTTTAACTGTCAATTCAAAAGCGTTTATTATTCAGCCCAGTTAACTTCCTGGATTTCCGGATAACGTTCTTTGATTGCTGTTTCAAAGTTTGATTTTGCTTTGTCATAGTCTACCTGACCCTGGAAGTAATCGCTGAAAGCGTTCTGGATCAGTTCTACGCAGCCCTGGTCATAAGCAGAAAGTGGTGCGATCTTGATGTTCTCTGCAACCGGTGAGAAATATGTAAATGGATTCTGTCCGCCAAGGAAGTCAGATGCGAAAGTATCATCTTTTGCAACTTCCTGCATACCACTCTTTGTATTTGTAAAGTCAGAATAATCTTTGGAAATCTTTAATAAATTGTCCTTATTTCCTGTCAGTGCAAGAATGATATCTTTTGCATGTTCCGGATTATCTGTTCCTGTTGCTGCATGGATGTAAGAACCGCCCCAATTGTATTCCTGTGGTGGATTTGTAACAGCCCATTCTCCGTCTTCTCCATCCCAGTTTGGTTTCAATGTAAAGTCAATTCCCCATGCCGGGAAGAGGAATGCAAATACTTTGGATTCAGATCCCATAGCTTTGTTCCAGTCATCATTCCACTGACCTTTTACAGTTTTGTTCAGGTATCCTGCATCCAGCCATTCTTTGGAATCTTTGATCCAGTTCATTACCTGCTGGTCTACATTAACAGTTGTTGCACCGTCTTCTACCCATGGCTGGGAAATGCTGTTTCCATACAGTCTGAATGTATCAGCATAAGAAGCAAATGTGTAATATCCTTTTGCTTTCAGTTCTTCAGCTGTAGCTTTTGCTGTATCCCAGTCTTTCATTCTCTTGCCTACTTCTTCAGGATCGTCGGTTCCGAACACATCTTTGGCAATATCACGACGATATACAAGAAGTCCAGGGCAGCACTGCCATGTAGATCCTCTCTGTACTCCATCTGCATCAGATGCAGTTGTTTTTGTAAAGTCATACTGATCTGCAAGATCTTTGTCAGGATCAATTCCAAGATCTTTCAGAGGCATTGCCACATCCGCTGCTGCATCTGTATATTTGTATACATAATCTGTTTCTGATAAGAAGATATCTACCTTATCATCTGCTGATGCATCAGCCTGATTCATAAGAGCTTCATCAAGTTTCTGCTGATAAACACCATCCTGATTTGGATTTATGATCCAGTGAATTTCTGTTCCATCCTTTAATGTTGTTACTGTTCCGTCTTTGGATGTTTCTTTTACTTCAGGATATACTGCTTCCAGACGCTGACGGAATTCATCATTCCAGGAATAAATATTGATTACTTTTCCTTCTTCATCTGCATGTACGATTGTAGCGGTTCCGCCCATTGTACCTGCAATTACGGATGCTGTAAGTAAAACAGCTAATGCTTTCTTTTTCATTAAAAAAGCCCTCCTTTTTCTTTTTTTCTCTTTGTGAGTTTCTTGCCTCACCTGATGTATCAGATTATAGCTTAAACTGCTTTTCGGGTATATTATAATTTCCACCAAAATGTCAGATTCATGACCTCATTGTGTTCTTTTTATATACAGACAGATTTTGTCATTTAATAAGGAAATCTTTCCTAAAATCATAATCTTTCTGTTTTTTTATTAGTATTTTTGTATAAAAAGTACCATTTTTCTATAAATCAGCCAGATGAATATTCGCAATCTGATTCATTACCTGCTCATATATTTTTCTGAAATTGTGTTATTTTATGTCATGATTCTGATACTTACTTCATGTTTCTTATTTCCGAAAGATCTCATTTCCGATATAATTTCCATACAATATTTATGGAAGGAGAAAAATGTTGAAACATATTAAGTTTATTGATAATCATGGAAGCTTTTGTGTGAACAGACCGGAAAATACCAGTTATCTTTATTTTCCTCTTGCATCAGAAGCAGGTCTGAAAAGTTCCGTCACACCAGTGCTTGGAGGTGACAGCAAAATTGATCAGGATACCTTCCTGCTGGAACCGGTCAGTTCCGAAAATCTTCATAACAATCGTTCTTCCAGAAATTTCTGGATCGTAAAAGAAGGACACATTCCTTATTCAGTAACAGGTTCCTCTGCTCAGCAGGAAGCCGACCGTTTTACTGACAGGCAGGAAGACAGTGAACTAACCGCCGGATTCATGTGGCAGACTTTGAAAAGGACTTCCAGAGAACTTGGGCTCATCTCCACAGTTACTTCTTTTATCCCCAAAAGTGATAATGTGGAGATTATGTATGTGACGGTTGAAAACCAGACAGATACTGTACAGAAATTTACTGCATATGGTGCAATTCCTGTTTACGGAAGAAGTGCGGATAACATTCGTGATCATCGAAATGTCACTTCCATGCTCCATCGTATCGAGACAACAGAACATGGAATCAACGTCTGCCCCACCATGTCATTTGACGAGCGGGGACATCAGCCAAATCATAAAATCTATTATGTAAATGGTTGTTCCGGAAAGGGAGAAAATCCGATTTCCTATTATCCGACTGTAGAAGATTTTATCGGAGAAGGTGGTACCTATACACATCCACGCACAGTATATGAAGGATATAAAGGAGTTCCCGCACACAGTCTGGCAGCAGGAAAGGAAGCAATGGGTGCTTTCTGTTTCTCATCTTTCACACTGGCTCCCGGTGAAAAAACAGACTTTATTTTATTATCAGGTATTGCCGACAGTAAAGAAGAAATTGAAAATATTTTTGAAAAATACAATACTTCCGATAAAGTAAAAAATGCACTGGAAGAAACCAGAATTTACTGGAAAAAACAGGTAAACGTTGACTTCCACACACAGGATCCTGACTTTGACAGTTATATGAAATGGGTAAGTTTCCAGCCATTCCTGCGCCGTTTATTTGGCTGTTCTTTCCTTCCTCATCATGATTACGGACGCGGTGGACGCGGATGGCGTGATCTGTGGCAGGATTGCCTTTCTCTTCTGCTGATGAATCCTCAGAATGTAGGTGCCATGATTGAAAAGAATTATGGCGGCGTACGTATTGATGGTACAAATGCTACTATTATCGGAGACGGTGACGGCAATTTTATCGCTGACAGAAACGGAATCGCACGTGTATGGATGGATCATGCACTCTGGCCGCTAATCACGACCAGTCTTTATATTAATCAGACCGGAGATATAGAGATCCTTAAGAAACAGGTTCCTTATTTTAAAGATGCACAAACCATGCGCGGCACAGAAATTGATACTCTCTGGAATGACGCATATGGAAATAAACAGCGCACCGAAGACGGTCAGGTATATACCGGAAGTGTTCTGGAGCACATTCTGATCCAGCAGCTTGCCGCTTTTTATGATGTAGGTGTTCATAATATTTACCGTCTCCGCGGAGCTGACTGGAACGATGCCCTGGATATGGCAGCAGAAAATGGTGAAAGTGTTGCCTTTACCTGTGCTTATGCGGGCAATCTCCACACTCTTGCTTCCATATTACGCCTTATGGAATCTGCAGGCGAAACCAGTATCCCGCTGTCAGAGGAAATTGAAATCCTGCTGAACGACCAGACAGATATGTTTGACAGTGTATCTGAAAAGAAAAAGATTCTTACTGAATATGCCAAAAGCTGCAGGCATAACCTGAGCGGCAGAAAGAAAAACTTCTCTCTCTCCACACTTGCTGCCAACCTGATCCAGAAATCCAACTGGCTGACAGATCATATCCGTTCACAGGAATGGATTGATGGCAAAGACAACGAAGAAGGATGGTATAACAGCTATTACGATAATCATGGAGAGGCAGTGGAAGGTTTCCACCATGAACAGGTGCGTATGATGCTCACGGGCCAGGTTTTCTCTATTATGGGAAATGTTGCCACTGATGCGCAGATCAGAAAAATCGTAAAAAGCGCAGATCATTATCTTTACAGAAAAGAAATTGGCGGTTACCGCCTGAACACAGATTTTCAGGAACTGAAGTTTGATATGGGACGTATGTTCGGTTTCGCTTATGGCGAAAAAGAAAACGGTGCTGTTTTCTCTCATATGGCAGTTATGTATGCAAATGCCTTATATCAGAGAGGCTTTGCAAAAGAAGGCTGGAAAGCATTGCGTTCTCTGTCTGATACAGCTCTCGACTTTGATACCAGCCATATTTACCCGGGAATTCCTGAATATTTCCGTTCAGACGGACGTGGCATGTATCATTATCTGACAGGTGCTGCAAGCTGGTATCTTTTTACCATGATCACAGAGGTCTTTGGTGTCCGTGGAGTTTTCGGAAACCTTTTGGTTCATCCAAAACTTCTGGCAGAACAGTTCGATGAAGCAGGAACTGCTTCTGTCTCTGTTACTTTTGCAGGAAAACAGTTCCATGTTACCTACCGAAACACAGACAGAAAAGATTATGGTTCTTATCATATCGCCGCTGCGGACTGCGACAAAACAGCAATAGAAATCGTAGAAGATTCCCATATTATGATCTCCAGAGAATTTATTAACAACCTCTCTTCTGATCTTCATGAAATTACAGTGACACTTGCCTGAAAACAATAGCTGCTCAGCCTCCATAAAAGCAGTCGACAGGCGCAGTTATAAATATTGTTCTAACAGAAAGGATTTACTATATGAAATACGGATATTTTGACAATGAAAACCGAGAATACGTGATTACTAATCCGGCAACACCTGCACCATGGGTAAACTATCTGGGTTCCCCGGAGTACGGTGCAATCATTTCCAATAATGCAGGGGGCTACAGTTTTGCAAAATCCGGTGCAAACGGACGTATCCTGCGCTATGTTTTTAATAACTTTGACCAGCCGGGACGTTACATTTACATTCGCGATGACAGATCATCAGACTTCTGGTCTGCATCCTGGCAGCCTGCAGGCAAAGATCTGGCTCAGTATAAGAGCGAATGCCGTCACGGAATCGGTTATACAAAAATTTCTGCCGACTACAGCGATATTCACTCAGAAGCCCTTTACTATGTTCCTCTTGGAAAAAGTTATGAAGTATGGGCATTATCTGTGACCAATCATTCTGATCACGAAAGGAACCTGACTCTCAGCGGATATGCAGAGTTTACCAACCACAGCAATTACGAACAGGATCAGGTTAATTTACAGTACTCTCTTTTTATTTCTCGTACACTGTTCGAAGGAAACAGAATTACTCAGCAGATTCATGGAAATCTTGATGCAATTCCTGAAAATGAGAATGTAGATGAGAAAAATGTGACAGAACGTTTCTTTGGACTTGCAGGTGCTGAGGTTTCTTCTTACTGTGGGGACAAAAATGAATTTCTCGGAAGTTACCATGGATATGGAAACCCTGAAGGTATTGTCTGTGGTGATCTTGGTGATAAGACAAGCTATAATGAAAACTCCTGTGGTGCTCTCTCCTGCAAAATAACTCTTAAAGCAGGTGAAACCAGAACAATTGCTTTTCTTCTTGGAATGAAACCGTCATCTGAAGCTGCTGAAGTAATCAGATGTTACGAAAATCCGGCTCCAACTGTAGCAGAAGAACTGGAAGCATTAAAAGCTGACTGGAACAGTAAGCTTGATAATCTTAAAGTCAGCACTCCAAGTCCGGAATTTGATACTATGATTAATACCTGGAACGCATACAACTGTTTTATGACTTTCATCTGGTCCCGTGCAGCTTCCTTCATTTACTGTGGACTCAGAAATGGATACGGATACAGAGATACTGTACAGGATATTCAGGGAATCATCCATCTGGCACCGGAAATGGCACTGGAAAAGATTCGTTTCATGCTGTCTGCGCAGGTAAATAACGGTGGCGGACTCCCTCTTGTCAAGTTTACTCACACACCAGGAAAAGAAGATACTCCGGATGATGCTTCTTATGTACAGGAAACCGGCCATCCGGCTTACCGTGCAGATGATGCATTATGGCTTTTCCCAACTGTATATAAATATATTTCAGAAACCGGAAACACTGCTTTTCTTGATGAAGTGATTCCTTTTGCCAACAAAGATGAAGCTACTGTATATGAACATCTGAAACGTGCGGTTGCTTTCTCTCTTAATCACCTTGGACCTCATGGAATGCCCGCCGGACTTTATGCAGACTGGAATGACTGTCTCCGTCTGGGTGCAAACGGAGAATCTTCTTTTGTTGCTTTACAGTTCTATTATGCAATGACAATCCTGAAAATCTTTGCCGAATATAAAAAAGATACAGAATATGTACAGTATCTTGAAGAAACTCAGAAAGCATTTGGCGAAAAAGTTCAGGAACTGTGCTGGGATAACGACCGCTTCGTACGTGGTTATACAGAATCAGGAGAAAGAATCGGTGAAGCTGCTGCTCCTGAAGCAAATATGTGGCTGAATCCTCAGAGCTGGGCAGTCATCAGTGGTCTTGCCAGCCCTGAACAGGGAGACGCTGCACTGAACAATGTATACGAACGTCTAAACACAAAATATGGTGCAATCCTTATGGATCCGCCTTATCATGCGCATGCTTTCGATGGTGCACTGGCAGTTATCTATAATCAGGGTACCAAAGAAAACTCCGGTATTTTCTCCCAATCCCAGGGCTGGCTGATTCTTGCTGAAGCACTCCGCGGTCATGGAGAACGTGCTTTTACCTATTTTATGGAAAATTCTCCTGCTGCGCAGAATGACTGTGCCGAAATCCGTCGTCTTGAGCCATACTGCTATGGTCAGTTTACAGAGGGAAAAGCAAGCAAACACTTTGGACGCTCTCATGTTCACTGGCTGACAGGAACTGCTTCTACTGTAATGGTAGGATGTGTGGAAGGTATCCTCGGGCTTCGCCCTGATCTTGAAGGACTTCGACTGTCTCCTTCTGTGCCAAAAAGCTGGAAACACTTTGAGATTGAGAAAGTTTTCCGTGGAAAACAGCTTCATATCTCTGTAGAAAATCCAGACGAAAAAGAATCTGGCTGCTGCAGTCTGGTTCTTAACGGACAGAAATTAGCAGATAATTATATCCCTGAAAAACTTCTTCAGGATAAGAACGAAGTCATATTAACTCTTTAATCCCCCGATATTACCAGATGAAAATAAGCGGCCGGCTTACAGAAAATTTATATTCCCTGTAAGCTAGAGCGTGTCTGAAAAATCATTCCCGCAATCTGCACGCCCCACTTTGCGGGATATTTCAC
>OJMP01000089.1_pt1 | contig 87932 bp, 67 predicted proteins | sample 1597311 | NCBI WGS metagenome assembly OJMP01 (sample SAMEA2452134, study PRJEB22498) | human gut metagenome | biome: human feces; feature: human gut; material: feces | place: Australia | collected 2012 | reverse complement strand
TATATGCATGAAGGGAATTGACTAAACTTAATCCCCCAAGAATTACAACTGAGCCAAGATTCTTCCTTTACTGACAAATATAAGATGAAGGAAAACAAAGAGAATCTTAGAACTAAAAAATCGGTGTTTTTTCAGACCATGTCTACAAAAAACCACCGATTTTTAACTTTTTTACCGACTTCCTGCTCATCTTTCAAGTTGACAGAATAACTAATTGTACTTACCAACTTAAAGAAAAAGATTATGAAACAAGGAACAATGAAGATTCTGTTTTCCGTTCTCAAAACGAAATTATTAAAAAATGGCGAAGCACCTATTCTAATGAGAATCACAATTAACGGTCAATACGAAGAAACAAGAATCCATTTTTCCAACTTATTTTTTACACTTAAAACATTAATCACCCACTTTAAAGTTCATTATCGCACCCGGGGCGCTGATATCAGTAATATTGAGACTAGGAATAGAACCATCCAACCAAGATAGCATTGGGTTTATTCTACCATTAACCGATTTTACTTTTTTGCCAAAAAGAACACGGTTATCATTACCGGTTGCTACAGGCGGTTTTGTTGAAGTATCGTTCATCAAGTCTATCCCGTCAGCCTGAACAAGACGGAACCAAGGAGACATGGGAGCTTTATCATCTTCCACTACATGCCAAATAGCCAATCCTATATCCATTGGATGACCCGCTACATTATGTGTAGGATACCATTTACTATGATTAAGTGCCTGGATAACAAAATATTCTTTCGGATTTCTACGATTCACGTAGCGATATAATGTATCTCTCGCATTGGACTTAATTGATATTTCTCCTTTAAAATCAGATGAAATATCAATCACTTCTGCTGTTTTCAAAGTAAGCAATATAGGTGCACAATAATCAATGGGCGCATTCTTACTACCAGCATTCCATCCCATCATACAAAAAGAACCGGCACTTCCTTTGATAGATAGATTATCCCCCTTTTGATATCCTACATCGGGAAGGCGAAAAATTGCATGAGAGGATTCATGAGCCATTATCCTTACCATATAGTCCGGTCCTTTTCCTATGTCACACAATCCAATATGGTTCATCGGAATATACTCATTACCACTTTTAAATGGAATGGCAGAATGAACCCCATACGCTGAATATCCAAACGGCACCAATACTAACCACGAAGCAATTCCATTATCAGGTTTTCCTTTGTATCGGGTTAATCCGGGAATACCATCAGGATACTTCTCTTGTACTTTCAGAATCACCGAGTCGGCAAATGCCTGTCCCCAATCCCACGGTTTATTCGTGTCCGGATTTTTACCTGTAGAGTTTCTAAAGTAACTCATATTTTTATTAAAGCGAATGCGAACAATTGTATGGGTGACTTCATATTTCCCATTTGTCTGGTCCTTAAAATACTCATACAACGATCCGACATTATTCGACTTATTATAGCCACTCTTTTGATTGAGTAAACTATCAATAGCAGCGTCGGATGCCTCATATTGAAAATCATCAAATTCGGTAATAACAGCCAGACCGTGAATTTTTTCCTGCGCATATATCCCTAAAGAGAGAATTAGGAACAAGGCTAGAAAAAAAGTATTTTTCTTCATGCGAAAACTCATTTTTAAAATATACCTATTTTGTTATCTTCACTACAAATCCGCCACCGGGAGCCATGTGTAATTTCAACGTCTTATCTGATGAAACTTTTATTACTTCCCGTTTATAGTCTTTTCCTACTCTATCAGCATTGATACCGTCCTTGAAAATCTCAGCATTAAATTCACCTTCTCCCAAGAAGGACAAGTCAACTTCCATATCACGAGCTTTCCAATCGGTCAATCCACCTATATACCACGTATCTCCTTTCTGACGGACCATAACAATATACTCTCCTATTTTACCGCTGATAGGAAGAGTCTGATCCCATGCAGTAGGAATGGAAGCGATAAACTTCGTACACTCTTCCTCTTTCATATAGTTGGTAGGAGCATCACACAACATATTGATAGGAGAATCGAAAATTGTGTAAAGTGCCAACTGACGGCAACGGGTTCCCTGGCTCATTGGTTCTGTATATACCGCATGGAAGTTCTTCATAATCACGTTATTCATTGCTCCCTGTGTATAGTCCATCGGACCGGCTACCATACGGATGAAGGGTACAGTCACATCATAGAGCACCTGATCCGTTCCCGGTTCAGCCCATTTCAGTTCTTCCAACCCGTGAACTCCTTCAAAATTGATTGTATTCGGATAGGTGCGTTGAAGCCCTGTCGGCTTGGACGTACCGTGGAGATCAATCAGCAGTTTATATTTTGCTCCTGTTTCGGCTGCTTTACGATTGAAATCAATGACACATTGGTCATCACGGTCCATAAAGTCAATCTTAAAGCCCTTAATTCCCATAGCTGCATAATGCTTGCATACACGGTCCATATCCTTCTCGAAAGCACGATAACCCGCCCATAATATCAAATCCACATTTTTACTTTTCGCATAGCTGACCAATTCTTCCAAATCAATTTCAGGAATAACCTGGAACAAATCAGCTTTACCGGGAACTGCCCAACCTTCATCCAATATCACATATTCGATGCCGAACCTAGACGCGAAATCAATGTAATATTTATAGGTTTCATTATTGATTCCTGCACGGAAATCCACATTATAGATATTCCAGTCATTCCACCAATCCCAGGCAACCTTACCCGGTTTAATCCATGAAAAATCGGTGAATTGAGCCGGAGTAGCCAGTTTATAGACCATATCATTGCACAACAACTCTGTGTCATTCTTTGAAATGACCATTACACGCCAGGGAAAAGCGGTAGCTCCCTCCACTTTGGCAATATAAGATTCACGGGATTTCACTACGCCTTTAAGTCCACGTACTTCGTCCACCACTTTCTTGGGATAAGCGGCAAACGTACCTTCCAAAGAAAAACCGGAATCCCCATGCTTTACGTACATACCCGGATAATCCAATAAATCGGCCTCGGTAATACATATTTTCTTTTGATTCGCTCCCTCTACCAAAACTGGTAAAAAGGCAATCTGCTCCTTGTCCCATGCAGACAAAGCTGTCTCTACATACGTATTTTGGAAAGAACTGTAAAAAGGATCTTTTTTGCCCTCGTTCATTCTTCCTTTCGGAGAAGCCACGAATAGTTTCGGGTCATTCGGGAAACTAAAAACTGCCTGTTCACTTTCTACCATAAACGGCTTTTTCAAACTGGAAACAAAACGATAGGCGACACCGTCTTCGTATGCTCTAAATACTAGGCTATATCCACCCTTAAAGTCAATCGTCAGTTCATTGAACCTATCTTCGATTGACTTCTTTTTGTAGACAGGCGGGTAAATCGTTTCATTCACCGACCGCCTGCTGACTTTCCTGACTTTCGGATCCACGCCGAAAGCTGTTCCGTCCGTCAGTTTCATGGAGACAGGAGAGTGGTCTATCATCACATCCCCTTCGTGGAGAACAGAGTATTCAACATTCTTATCATTTACACTCACATTCACCTGCACCCTGCCGGATGCATCCTTCAGTTCATACACTTTTTGCGCACAAACGGTCAAAGGCGCGACAGCCATTAGAACCGGCAAAAGTCTTCTCATCATACGTTTCATAAACTAATACTTTTTATATCTTACATTCTTTTTATTTACATCTTAATTGCGTTACGGCTTACGGATAAGGACAAAAGGCGAATATAACAGAAAGAAATTCCTGTTAAGAAAGTATTCAAAAAGCCTTCTTCTGTTTACCCCTGTTACACTGTCCGTTTAGAAATCAATTGTCACCTGATAGGTATCCTTATTCTCAAAGAAAGTTTGTTGCACTTCGTACTCGGGAAGCCAGACATATTTCTTCTCTCCTTTATATTCCGCCTCGAGCAGGAAGGTGAACCAGCGATTGTAAGGCAACTCGTCAGTGTGTAAAGGCGGAGCCGGTTTATCATATAAGCCAGGAACGCCGGTAATCAGATATTCTCCCTTTTTATCCGTCTCATAAGTGCGATAGGGAGTTGCAATCAAGTCATTGAACTTTGCACGCGAACCGTACAAGTTCAATTTCACTCCCTTCTTCTTTTTGCCTTTCACGGTTACAGATACTTGAATATTTTCCGGAAACATCTGCTTGAAAAATCCGGGGAAGTCACGGCCCGGACGTTTGGACTTTGCCGTATAATTAATGATATTAACGGCATAGGGACTCCATTTATACGTCTTATAATGATTGTTCATAACGCAAGAGTCCGGTTCATACTGCAAATTATTCACCGGATTGTTTTTCGCCCGGATTCTGTCGGCATATAAATCCGTCACTCCACGATAGTGTCCGAACTCATGCGCCACTCCTCTATGGAAATAGTCGATTCCGAACAAATCCTCATGTTCCATTTTACTGCGACTACGACAAACAACCATACTCAGATTGTCCGCTCCACCGCTACAATACCAGCCTTTCGCACTTTCTTCATCATCAAAATCGAGTATGGAATCAATAATCAAAAGCACGTCATGGTCAGGAAAGCCTGCGCTCCTCTTATAGACATTCTCCAACTGCCGGGAAGAGCAATCATAGGTCACCTGCCAATCGGGAACATAACGGAAATAATACTTGAGACGTCCTTCTCCGGCCTTATTCCAGAAGTCATTCACTTGCCCGAAGAAAGCATCCAGTTTTTTCTGATAGGCCGCCTTTCCGCCCCAATGCTCTACTCCCGCTTTATCAACGGCAATAAATACCCGATATTCAATCGTATCCAACGGCTGTGGAGCTACCTCTCCCTGCATTGGTTTCGCATCCAGCCCCAAGAAAGAAGGCAGTAATGCAGGAATGAGCAACCATTTTCTCCAGTTATTTTTCATATTTGTTATTTAGTTAAGTGTGTATTTTATTTCTTGCAAGTCACGGCTATTTCCACCGACCATAAAAGTAAAGTCCCCCTTCTCAACCACAAACTTCATCTGATTATTGTAGAAACCGAGCTGTTCGTCTTTCACATCAAACGTCACCGTCCTGCTTTCGCCCACTTTCAGCTTAATCTTATCAAATCCCTTCAACTCCTTGATAGGACGGGTAATCGAAGCTACTTCATCACGGACATACAACTGGACAACTTCTTCACCTTCATACTTTCCCGTATTCTTCACAGTTACAGCTACACGCGCATAAGTATCTTTTCCATTACCCGGAAGCAGCTTCACATCCGAATAATCGAAAGTGGTATATGACAGACCATAGCCGAACGGATAAGCCGGTTCGGTCGGAATATCAATGTATTTCGCACACCATCCGCCCAATGCGGTAGGACGTCCGGTACTCTTATACTGATAGTACAGAGGAATCTGCCCGTTATGCTGCGGGAAAGTCATCGGGAGTTTCCCTGAAGGATTGTAATCCCCGAACAATACATTACAGATGGCATTACCGGCTTCGCTTCCCAACCACCAGGTACATAAGATAGCGGGAGCATCCCGGCGCACTTCATTGAAAATGACAGGACGGCCGCACATCATCAGTACAACCACAGGTTTGCCCGTCTTTACGAGTTCGGAAACCAGTTTCTGCTGCTCCGAAGAAATGGAGATATCCCCTTTTGAACGCATCTCTCCACTCTCCCATGCCTGTTCGCCCATCGCTATCACAACTACATCCGACTGGCGGGCAGCAGCCAATGTCTGTTCCAGATTCACGATCTGATTCTTTTTCAAGTCGTATCCGTCATTATAATTGACAGTTACCCCCCGCTTTTCCATTGCCTCATACAAAGTGACTACCTTACTCACCTCGGCACAAGACCATGCGCCACACATATCTTTCTGTGATTTAGCCAATGCACCAACCAAAGCAACTTTCTTAATGGAAGGAGAAAGCGGAAGCACAGCGCCTTCATTCTTCAAAAGTACAACGGAACGTTCGGCCACATAACACGCTTCCTTGCGTGATTCTTCCGAACCGATCACCGTACGCTCTCTTTCCTCATCACAATAGCGGAACGGATCATCAAATAATCCCAGCTTATATTTCTGTTCAAGAATACGTCTGACCGCATCATCCACCAGTTTCACTGATACTTTGCCTTCCTTTATCAGGGTAATCAGATTCTTGGAATAGCATTCACTTACCATTTCCATATCCAGACCGGCTTTTATGCCTTTATAAGCAGCCTCTTTCTCATCTTTCGCATAACGGTGGTTTATCATTTCACCTACCGAACCCCAGTCGGAGACTACGAATCCTTTGAATCCCCATTGATTTTTCAGAAGTTCTCTCAACAAGAAGCTACTTCCGGTAGCCGGTTCATTATTAAAATCATTGAATGCACTCATAAATGTGGCGGCACCCGCCTCAGCACCCGCCTTATAAGGCGGCATATAGAAATTGGCGAACTGTCCCATCGACATATCCACGCTATTGTAGTCTTTTCCCGCAGTAGAAGCTCCATATCCCGCAAAATGCTTGATACAAGAAAGAATCGTATTTTCTTTCGACAAATCATCTCCCTGCAAACCGCGTACACGTGCCATAGCCACCAGTGAGCCATAATAGGGGTCTTCTCCTGCCCCTTCCATAACACGTCCCCAACGGGCATCCCAACTGATATCCACCATCGGAGCAAACGTCCAGTGCAATCCGGCTGCCGACGCTTCCTTCGCCGCACACCTCGAACCTCTTTCTATGGCATCCAAGTCAAAACTGGCAGCCTCAGCCAAAGGTAACGGAAAACCTGTACGGAAACCATGAATGACATCCAACCCGAAAATCAAAGGAATCCGCAGGCGCGATTTCATCGCAGCCTCTTGATATTTGCGGGTATTGGCAGCACCGGATACGTTCAAGAGGGAGCCTATCAAGCCTTTGCTTATGTCTTCCGTACGGCTAATGCGCGTATTATCGGGTCCTGTGGCAAAGCCGCCGGAACATTGGCTCAACTGTCCCACCTTCTCTTCCAGTGTCATCTTCTTCATCAGACCGGACACGAAACGGTTCATCTTACTCTCGTCTGTTTGACTTTGCGCCGCACTAGTCAGCACAAAAATCATCATACACAAATATGCTATCAGTTTCTTCATGGTTTTATAGTAATAATTTGTTCGCCTTCTTTTATTCTATATTTCTTGCCGTTTATCTTCAGGGTATAAGGTTTATTGCTTTTCACCTGCACTTGCTGACCATTGGCTACAATATCAGTTATAGTACTTCCAAACCTAAGATTCCGCAATCCCTGCTCACCCTGACCTTTCTTATGCCATTCAATCAAATCCCGGGTAGCGTCAATATTATAAAAGCCCAATACATTTTCAATAAAAAGAGAAATCGGTCCCAATGCAGACCAGCCGCAAAAATCATGTCTCACCAACTCCCGTTTATCCTTATACTGCCGTTCGGACGGTCGGGGAGCCGAAGGAGAGTAACATTCCCAAACGGTTGCCGGCTTAAAAGTCCGATAAGTTTCGGACATCTGGGACAACAGTTTATAAGAGTTCTCATAAGCAATATCATAATATCCGTAAGTCTCAAGCGCCTTGGTAGACATATAAGCAAGTGGAAGCCATACGGCGCCCCGCCAATAATCCCCAATCTCATGATTATAGTCCTTGTCACTTCTGGCAACAGACGGCCAAGGATATTTTCCACCAAATTCGTCCGGAGCATCAGCATATTTCACCAGACGTTCCGCTTGTCCCTTATCAGGTATTTCGGCAAGCATCGACCAATACACCGCCGGAGTTCTGACTTTCACAAATGACGTATCTTTCTCGGAAAGGTCATAATAAAATCCGTCCTTTTCATCCCAGTAGTATTTATTCAACAAAGCCTTATTCTCTTTATATAGGGCTGCAAACTCCTTAGCAGTCCGCTTGTCTCCGAGTTCCTTTGCCAGACGTTCGATATACAAAGCCGAAAGAGCCTGTTGTGATACCGCATCCATCCACAACAATTCTCCTTTACGACCTCTGCCACGGGGAGTGTTGTCCATACCACTCTGCACCCAGCCCCACCGATAACCGATGTCACTTTTCTCCAAAGCAATCCATGCGTGTCTGAAATGCAACTTAGTCCCGCGTTTCAAAGAGTCGAACCAATAATAGTGGCGTTGCAGGAACTGCTCATCTTGCAACACTTTCCTAATACGTTCCTTATTCCCCGTCATCTTATAATATTCATATTCCACCCATGAATAGAAAGGCGGATTATCCGGATGCTGTATTCTGAGTGAAGAAGATTTTTTATTCAAGATTGACTCATAAAAGTTATCCAAGCTCTCTATTCCGGGAAAAACAGCAGGAGCATACCGACAGAACAAAACCATAAATTCCGTATCCCAAATCCAAATCGTATCATCCCAAAGATTCTCGTCCATATAAGGAGACTGGAATACACCTTCCTGATATTTCACCCGTCCCCAAGCGAGTTCCCAAGTTTTCCAATAAAGGTCGACAAAGTGAGGATTCTCCGGGAAAACAGGTTGAGGCAGCAATTCCCTCTTCAGTTCTCCTTTCATGAGTTCCTGCGCGTCCAGTTGAGTAGGAATGAATAATAATAAGATATATACTATTAGTTTGTTCATAACTGGTATTGATTTAAAAGTTGATGTTTACACAAAACCGAATCGTCTTTTCAGCTTTGCATCACAAAGATAGCCGCCCGGTAAATTCATCAAGGCGAATTGCGTACAAAAGGACAATAATATCGTAAACCACCCTCTTTTTTCGGTCTTCCAAACTTTGCAGAGAAGTATGCTTGTCTGTTTTTCGCCTGAACTTATACAATTTTAGCCTTCAAACATCTAGTCGTACGAGATATTATCCAGTACTTTAATTCCTTCCTTTTGTACACCTGCCACAAACAAATTCTTTAAAGACTCTGTTGAAACAGATATGGCCGGTTTAAATTCCGGAGAGTTCATATATTCCAGTAAACTGGCGTAGAATTGCAACCCTTCGGGAGTATTGCGTGCAGTCTCCAAATCAGCCATGCAGACTAACAGTTTACCACCACCGACATTCAATTCGAATACCAAGCCCAGTTTATGATTACGCTCAACATTGTCAATCACTTGCACAATAGGACGGTATTCTTCTGGCATATTGTCCAAAATCAGCGGATAACTATTCTTGATTATCGGATACCACTGCCAGTTTGTATGGAAATCCGTTGGGAAGTCCTTGAACAAGGCATGTTCGGGATTAGTCAAGATTCCTAATGTACCCGGCGATGCAGGTTTCTTAATACGGTCACATATACTCTTGAACATACGATAATTCCAATAATCAGTTTGAAAGAGTCCGCCTACTGTTACTTCCTTACAATCCTCTTTGCCCGGCATCAGCAAAACTTTTCCACCTTGTTTCAGAGCACTCAACACCTCATCCGTTAATTGACGGGCAACGACTATACCCTCCGTATTCAACTGCTTCTTTGCCGGATATATCCATAAAGGATAAGTATTGCGATACGAAGTTCCGGCAATCTTCAAAGATAATTCCGCCTTACACGCTTTTTCAATATCCGGTAATGTCAGACGAATCGTACCGGCAGTTAACAATCCCAAACCGGAAGGAACAGACATTTTACCTTTACCGAGTGACCGCTTTCCTGTTTTCAATTCCCACGACACACTTTTTCCTTTCAAAGAATGTTCTCCATAATTAGCTATTTCAACATTCCCCTCAAAGGTTTCCTGTCCGGTCCAGCAAAATTTGGCTGTTGTCAGCAAAGGAACAACCTCACAACAAAATTCTCTCCATTTCTTCGGTTCAATCAATCCTTTACTGTCCATGAACGCGTCCAGGATTCCGACATAAGCCGAACCTTGCCCCGGATAATCCTGCAAATCGAGTAACTGAAAACCTGCCATTCGTTCAGAGCGCAAATTCATCTCAATATCTGCCCGATAAAGTTCCACAGACCATGTACCGGACGCTTTAAAGAAATCATCAGCCTGTTCCAGCATACCCGCTTTCTTCAATCGGTCACGAAAGACTTCAAAGTTCCAAGGTGCCAATACACCTATATATTTTTTCATTTCTTCATAATCCGGATAAGTCTGAAACTGCCCCGTTTCATGTCCTATCACCGGAACGGGAGACTTCTCTAAAGCTGCGTCAAAATTCATCACCGAGTTAGGATAGGTATTATTCAGATAACCTCCCTCTGCCGCATCTGCAAAAGAAAAAGATGCACGGGCATGTGTTGAATATCCCTCACCACTACCTACACGGCAGGTTACTAAGAAATCTTCTCCCGGGATATGTCCTTTCGACCCTAAAAAGATATTCGAGCCATAAGTATAAAGATGCCTCGGTTCTATCGAACGGAAGCGGTTCACAAAATCTTTCATCACATTAATATCTCCCCCCAACTCATTACCTAAAGCAAAAAGAACGAAGGAAGCATGATTGCTATATTCACGCATGATATTTTCACCGTCTTTCATCAAGAAGTCCATTAGTTCGGCTGATTCTTTCTTGAAACCTCCCCAAATAGGTAGTTCCGGTTGCAAATAAATTCCTTCCAAATCAGCAGCTTCAAAACAAGCGGCAGGCGGACACCATGAATGAAAACGACAGTGGTTCAAGCCATACTCTTTACAGATTCTGAAATAACGACGCCATTGTTCCAAGTCCATTGCCGTATATCCGGTCAATGGAAATACACAGGCGTCATGCTTTCCTCTAAGAAAAGTCTTTGCTCCATTGATGGTGAAATGAGTCTGCTCCGCCTTAAAATCACGCAATCCGAAACGGACAGTCCGTTCGTCAATGCCATTGATTTCTGCCTTTAGCTGATACAAAGCCGGTTGAAGATCACTCCAAAACAATGCTTTACTGCCTAGTTGATAAACAAACTCATATTCCTTACAGCCCTCTTTCAGAGCATATTCCGTAGCCTTTACTTTATGCTTTCTGGAAGAATTAAACGCAGCAGCCGACAGGCGGATTTGTTTTCCGTTGATACCATGCTCTTTCGATAATGTAATTTTCACTTTTACAGAACGGTCTGCCACCGAAGGGAAAGTTTGAATGGATTCTATAAACAACGGATTCATTGCCTGCAACTCTATCCGTCCGATAATACCATTCCAATTGGTCTGGGTAGACTCCGTACAAGCATGTGAACTTGAACGAATCTGTTTAGGAATACTTTTTCCGTTATCAATGCGAATGGTCAGTTTATGTGAACCGGGAGTCAGGAAATGAGTCAAGTCATATTCCTGTGGGGTAGACAAATAATTATTCTTACCCACTTCCTGACCGTCGATCCATACTGTTGACGGGCGGGTACGTTCCAAGAACAGCACGATATGCTTACCTTTCCAGTCGGCAGGAATCTCTATATTCCTGCTATACCATGCAGCACCCTCGTATTTATAATATCTGGATAAATAAGTTGTTTCCGATTTATTGGTATTGGCAATCCCTTTCTTATTAGAGTCAGTTGTGCCAGGCAACACTACCTCCTCCGGCAAACTCATATCCCAAAACTTTTCCTGTTCACCTTTCTCCTGAGGATCCAATGCAAAATTCCACACGCCACTCAGATCAATTGTCCGACGCGAATCCGCCGTCTGCGACCATGACGAACATAAAAAAACAAATGATAATAGAAGAGCTCCGATTAATCGACAACGCGTAACTTCATTCATAATAATACGATTTAATGTTATTGATATTTATCTGATGACAAAGATAAAGCGGAGAGCAAATCAACAAGACGAATACCGTACAAAAAAACAATAATATCGTAAAGAGACACACTATTTACCCATTCAAAGCAACATATCCTTTGCCCGACGGATAAAATATCCAAATATCCCTTTCATTGCTTCATCCCCTTCCACAGCCTGCAACTCCGGATGAAACTGAACACCCCAAACATTTTTCACAGCAACAGATTCGATAGCCTCCACTATCCCGTCGTCAGCAAAAGCAGTTGCCTTAAATCCGTCCGCCAGTTTCCTGACAGCCTGATGATGAATGGAACTAATCATTACTTCTTTTTTCCCAAGCATTCGATATAATTCACTGTCCACCCGGCAATGAATGTTATGCCGTGAGACAACAGAAGCGTCCAGAGATTTATGAAGAACATCCGACGGGCATTGTTCCGGCAAATCCTGATATAATGTTCCACCAAAATAAGTATTAATAAGCTGCATTCCCCGGCAAATACCCAAAACAGGAATCTGCTGTTTACAAGCAAACCGCAACAGGGCATAATCAAACTCATCTCTTTCCTCACAAATACCACTACACTTGGAAAGAGGTATTTCGCCATACATGGAAGGCGATACGTCACCGCCACCCGTTAAAAGCAAAGCATCGACAAGAGAAACAACAGACCGCAAAATCTGCATATCATCCGTAAAAGGGATAAGGAAAGGGATGCCCCCGGCCTGGACGACAGCATCCACATATTTCTTTTTCACTGCTATTCTCTCAGGAATGTCAATCTCGGTAGAAATACCTATAACGGGAGATTCTCCTTTCATCATCTTTCTTGGTACTTTTTAATCCACAGCCTGAAGTTCCAATGCAAGACTGGAATATTCACCTTTCAGCAAAGACTTCAGCACAATACCTTCTTGCATCAGCAGTCTGCCACTAATCACCTTACCATTTATGCCACAAGGTTTACCTTTATCTGCCGGAGTCAAGTCCGTAATCCGGTAATTCTTTGCCGGGTCAAGCCCATTCATTTGTACATTCGGCACAATCATATTGATAAAATGTGAAATCTTATAAGCATAGAAAACCGCCCTGTTCTTTTCGGGAGTAACATACATCAAAGAAGCCACCCCTTTATTCTCATACGGTGACATTAGTCTGTACAAGTCTCCGAGCTGTACTACAGGGCGAATGTCTTTATAAGCCTCAATAGCACGTTTAGCAAACGCCTTGTCAGCATCACTCATATCCTTGGGCTGAATTTCCATTCCCAGACGCCCGGACATCGCCACATCAAACCGGAATTTCAACGGAATGCGACGGCCTGTCTGATGATTCTTATCCGCACTTACATGTGAAGCCATGGCTACAGCCGGGAAAAAACTGGAAACGCCCCACTGCATATATATTCTCTGCAAGGCATCCGTATCATCACTGGTCCAAAACTCATCAAAGTAGGGAAGCAGTCCATAATTCACACGTCCGCCGCCACCGGCACACAATTGAATTACCAGACTCGGATATTTGTTACGGATCCGTTCAAGCACTTTCACCAAACAGCGGTTATATTCGATATATAAATGCGATTGTTTATTTTTAGGTAAATATGAAGAACCATAATCCAACAAACTACAATTGTCATCCCACTTCATATAAGCAATCTCCGGATGTTTAGTCATCAGGTTATCCACAACGCCGAAAACAAAATCCTGCACCTTCGGGTTGGTCAAATCCAGCACCACCTGAGTTCCGCCACGTCCGGTAGACAAAGGACGGTTGTCAATTTTCAATATCCAGTCAGGATGCTTCTCAAACAACTCACTTTTAGTATTCGCCATTTCCGGCTCAATCCAGATACCAAACTTGATACCATGTTTTCTAGCAGAAGCCAATAATCCCTCAATTCCTTCCGGTAGTTTCTCACGACAGACCTCCCAGTCGCCCAAACTGCTATTTCCACCATTACGAGGGTATTTATTTCCAAACCATCCATCATCCATGACAAACAATTCACCTCCCATGGCAGAAAAAGCCGCCATCATCTCGTCCATTCCCTTCTGGTTGACTTTGAAATAAACACCTTCCCAACTGTTCAGCAAAATATCGTGCGGCCTGTTTCCTTGATTCATCTTATACTGGCGTGCCCAACGATGAAAAGTCCGGCTTACCCCTCCTTTGCCATTTATACTATAAGTCATGGCAAATTCGGGCGTTTTGAATACCTCTTTCGATTCCAATATATAATGAGAATTTTCCTCATTCATACCGGCTATAATGCTAAGTGCTGTGTTACAAACATTCAGTTTCAGTTTATAGTTACCACTCCAAGCCAATATACCACCAAGAACTTTTCCGGTTTCTTCTTGCGGTTTACCGTCCAAGGACAACATGAAAGAAGGATTATCAGTTTCCGTATTCACCAAACCGTCTTTGTTGGTGATCACTTTTTGTCCATTAGTCAGTTTCTCTTCTTCCATTGTACACTCAGCTCCCCAAGCACCGTGGAAATGAGTCAACCAGTTATCCCCCCGATACATGGGAAGGTAAGCAGAAGCAAACTGATATAGTGTAACAGGCTTCTTCCCTTCATTGATTACTTCCGTCCAAGTTCCGATGACATCCGTTCCCGAATAAGTCTTGTAGCATTGCTTTATTTTAATAGGATACACCTTATCTTTCAATATTACTTCAGTAATTTCTCCATCCGCAACCTTATGCTGATTCACAGTCTCCACTCCCAAGTCAAGTGACATATTGCCATCCGGCTGGGTCATAGCAATAGCTTTTTCACCCAACGACCGCAAACCAAATGCCGGATAACTTTCCGAATTCAACGCTAACCCGGCATCATAAATATGTTGTATTTGCTCGGGAGTTATAGCCACTCCATAATACTGTATTTTTGATTTCTCACCAGCCTCCGCCGAAATCAGCAAAGACGTCCGGGAAGTTGAAATCAAATAATCTTTAGCAAATAAAGAAGAAGACAACAACATAGCCATTGCTGTCATTAAACAATTTTTTGTATTCATATCTTTGTTCTATTCTTTTTGATTTCTATTTGGAGGAGAAACAACATCACATGGTCGTAGCATGCAAAAAAGTACCTTCCAATTTTATTTTGTAAGGCCATTCCGCCACCTTCTCCATTTTTTTATGATATGCCATGTGTTTATCCGGTGCTCCGGTTACCACAAGCCACAGGAATTGAGTACTATCAGGCACAACAAATTTCACAGACTGATTCACGCCGTTCACCGCTTTGTTCATCTTGCCATACACCCTTTTACCATCCTGCTTCACTGCCACAAAGCCATATCTCCATCCAGCATTCTCTTTTGCCTCCGTATAGAAGTCTTTGTCGCCTGCAATACCCTCAAAAGTCAACTTCACTTCTGTTCCACTCCGTGGAACTTTCAATCTGACAGCGTTATACCCATAACTTTGCGGACATTTCTCCTTTGCTATCTGATACCAACCGGCATCGACTTTCACCAACTTACATTGATGCTGATTGGCATAAGAACTGCAAACAGACTTGATGCGGGGAAGGTCCCAAGTTACAAAACGGCTTGCCGCATCATAAATTTCTTCATTAAACTGCTCTTGAGAAGTTTTTGTGATTCGCATATAAGTAGATGCCGCATCTTCATCTTTCAACGCTTCCCTCCACAACCGACCGATTATTGGCAGTCCATGTTTATAAGACCAATACTCCAGGAACTGTGGTGCACAATAATGATTTGCCTTATGGAATAATGTATAATGCGTTTGTTTCATATAATTATTCAGATGATAATTTTCAAGAGTTACCCAATCGGGATGCACCTGCCAAAGCATCCATTGAGACGTATACTCATAAAGTGTTGTCCCCGGAAACCCTCTTCCACTGTCGTCATCGGATATATATTGAGAAGCATGACCTAACTCGTGAGCAAGTGCACAATAAGGATAGCTATTTATCCTGCACGGACGAAACCAGCACATTCCCACTTTATCATGGGCACCACCATAGACAGTTCTCTCCTCGTCGTCGTACATCCATATAATCATTTTATACTTATCAGTATATGATTTACCCTTCTGTACAAATTTCATCTTGTCAACAAAATATTTATAATACCGCTCTCCCTCAGTCAATATTTCATCCGGATAAAAGCGTTTACCCTCATCCATATTTATCGCAGGGTCTTTACCAAAAGACTTCTCCCAGAAGAGAACCAAATTTTCGGATTCGGCCTTATAATCATATCCAAATCTTCCATCGGAAACATTTAAGCCATGTTTCTTTATATCTCTTTCCGGAACAAATACGACTTTACTTACTGATTTAGCTTGCAATATTTGCATATTTAGGACAAACATTAATCCTAAAAAAGACAAAATAAGATTTTTCTTTTTACACATCTGAATATTAGCTTATTTATATTACTTGCTTATCACTTTTATACAATCAATAATAATATCATCATCTAATGCCTTTACAACAAGAGTGTGTTCCTTCATATTATCCAATGGTTGCTTCAAAGTAACGATTGCCTGATGACGTGCAACATTTACACGCCAAGGATCTGTAAAAGGCTTTTCCCATATAGAGTGAATCCCCGTATCTTTACCATCTATAGTAACTTGTACACGCAAATCCCCCCCTGTAGCCGGTTGCATAGGCAGAAAACCCAACTGTATTTCATATTCCCCCTCTTCGTTTACCTTTAATTTATACTCCAATGAAGAATCTTTACCTATTTCAGTAGCCTGATAACTATGTCCCAAACCTTTGATTACTCGATTAAAGCCAGTCTGTTTGACAAACTCATTCCCTTTGATAACATATTTACTCTTTGGATTAGGATGACAAATCTTTGTATTCACATGCGTATAAACTGGGGACTCAAACACCGGCAACCGACGTGGCTTCATATCCATAATTAGATTCCACTTTCCATTGGATATCTTTTTATTATAGCATTCTGTTAATTTAACGATCTCATTATACGCATTCAATGCCGGCTGACCGGCAAGCAACAATTTTTTATTCATTTGTGAAGCAGCCCTGACCGGATATTCTACCAACTGGTAATAAGCATCAGTACGATCTGGCGAGATAGAAGCAGCAAGCTCTGTAGCCGCTTTTTCTATTTTTTCATAGTCGGCAAGTCGTTCTCGTGCCTCATCTTCGGTAAAATCAGGTTTTCCTACCGGCATCAGTCCTCCTCGGGGATAGCCACTAATTTCCACCCGATTAAATCCCATGTGCTCAGGGCGGCGAACAGCAGCCAAACGGTAATACTCATTCATTATGTTAGCAACTGACTTTGCATTCTCCTTACCAAATTCACGCGCAGCCCAATTTTCCAGATGATTTCCCAAATTTGTATAATCAATGGCATCAATATTCCAAGCCATATCCATAAAAAGCTCCGTATCATACTCAGCAGGTTTAATATCACCAACATTCAAAATCCAAAGTTTACGTGCATTATGCTCCCACGCACGACGCATTTGCAGATAAACAAGTGCCGGGGGAGTAGAACATAACCAGAGGTAATCGTGAGGGGAGCCCCAATATGAGACATGATAATAAACCCCTGCCCCTCCTTTTCTTTTCTGCTCTTCGGCATTACTCAAATTGGTAATATAACCATTGTTATCGTCAGTCCACATCAAAGTCACATAGTCGGGCACATTCAGACTATCCTTATACACATTCAATACTTCTTTGTAAAGAACCATTGTTTGTGGTATTTTCTCTACATCAGGATTGATATATTTTGCCAGTAACTCTTTCTGTACGTCAAACACTTCATGAAGCGCATCCCTATACTCTGTTGTAGTATTCACTCCTTCCATTCTTCCATCATGAACACCTCGCATGCCTACAGTCATAAATGTCTCCGTACCGGCAACTTCTTTCAGTCGTTCCGCCCAATAGTTGATTACATTTTCCCGGTTAGTCTTAAAATTATATCTCCCCAACCGGGCCTTATACCATTCACCAGCATTGTTCCTCATCATAGGTTCACAATGGGAAGTTCCCACTACTATACCATACTTTTGCGCAGCCTCTTTATTTCCTTTGATAGTATAAAAAGGTGTTGTACTCTCATGCATCGCAGGCCATATCGTATTAGCTCGCAAACGCAACAACAATTCAAATATTTTAGAATAGGTTTTAGGCCCTATATGATTAGGGATGGAACTAGGCTCAAACGTCCTACAACTCCAAGGCACCAACCCCCAGTCCTCATCATTGAGAAATATTCCGCGATATTCTACTGACGGACTTTGTATTGTAACCACTCCCTTCTTTATTTTCACAGACGATTGAGGCTTTGGAGTAACATCCGCCCACCATTCCCATGGAGAAACACCTATCATACGTGACAGTTCCAGAACACCGTATGCAGTGCCTCTGGGGGTGCTACCCACAACGACAAGCTGTTTGTCATTCAAACATATTATTTTAAAAGCCTCCCACTTATTAGTAATCTCCTTAACAGAAATCTTCCGTTTACTTATCAATCGATCGGCTGTTGAGCCGCTACCTATAGTTCCTATGATAATTTCTGTACCTGATTCAAGTATATCTTTACCTGCTACTTTTGTAAGATCGGAAGTAAAAATATCAATAGCCGTTACCACAACTTCTTGCTCCGTTCCATCCGCAATAATACGATGTTTGCCGATTAAATCAAATCCCGAAGCACAGACAGGCAAGAAGCTCATCAAAAAGATATTTAGAAAAAAAAGGTGTTTTTTCATGATGAATAATGATATATAATTCAAGATTAATCTATTCTAATAATACCTACTGAAAACCTATAAATAATCAACCTTTAATCCCTAAAAAGTCACATCAATCTTATACGTATCCTTACCTTCAAAATGAGGCATTTGAACTTCCCACTCCGGCATCCATACATATTTTTTGCTGTTTCCTGAAATAACCTCTGCCAGAAAACCAAACCAGCGTCCATAAGGCAAGTCATCCGGTACATTAGCAAACCCATTGGCCTTTGGGTTAAAATATTTTTTAACATCATTCAACACATACTGACCATTAGTATCAGTTTTTCCCTCAACAAACACTTCAGGATAAATATCACGGTTACGACCGGTAGCTCCTGCACGAGAACCATATATTTTAACAACAGCTCCTTTTTCCGGTTTTCCTGATACGGTGACATTTATTTCTATTTTCTTCGGATATAAACTATTAAAAAAATCAGGGAACACTTTTCCGATCTGCTTTGCTCCTGCCGACAGGTTCATACAATTGACAGCATACTCACTCCATACACCATCACTTGTCCATTTCATAATGCAAGGGGGGACATCAAATGATTGATGACTAACCGGATTGTCCTTTGCATCAATAAGGTACTGATACATATCCGTCACTCCACGATAATGCCCCAACTCATGGGCTAAAGTCTTATATGTATCATCGGTGAAAATTTCCTTTTTCTTTCCTGGATTAGCAAAAACAGTAACGACTGAACGGTTATCACTACCACCACCATGCGCTGCACCACCATTACCTGTTTCACCATTATCTTGCAGACAATCGAATAATACAGTAACATCATACTTGCTAAAATCTATCGGGTCGTTATAAACTCTTTTTCGAAAAGTTGCATCTTGCGATGATCCCTGATAAACAACTATATCTGCTACCGTATAACTATATTTATATTTCAGTTCTTTAGATCCGGCATTGAAAAAATTGCTTGTTTTACTGAATAATATATCCATTTCCGATTTTACTCTTCGCTCACTGCCTCCCAAATGCCCTTTTACACTCGCTTCATCCACATACACCAATACTCTAAATTCCAATTCATCAGGCTCTTCCACCACAGGAGGCTCGGGAGGCGGAAGTTGTTCCGGTTCAGAATCACTGCTACAAGCGCAGAATACAAACGTCATCATAAGACCGACCGCAAAAAAACAAATAGATTTCATTGTTTTCATAAGCTTACATTTTATCACAATTTAATTTCAAACACATAAGGTTCTTCTTGCCCACCATTCAAATACTCGGGGACAATATCCAGATCTGACAACCATACATACTTCGATTCTCCATTATCCAGCTCTACCTCTACGACAAAACAATACCAACGGGTAAAAGGGAATTCATCTACCGGGCTCTTAGGAGGCAAATTCGGCGCACCATTGTTTTTATATTCCGGAATAAACATCCGATATATATCATTAATAGTAAACTCGCCATTCCCATTAGTTTTCTTGGTCATATAAGGAGCTCTCTCCGGGTCGTTGTATATATCCCTGAAGGTAGCACGTGATCCCCAGAATTTGACTGTGGTACGTTGCGGTTTTCCATCTTTGGTTACCCGGACCAACATTTGTTTTGGATATGTACTCTGAGTCATATCCGAAGTTATTTGTTTATATTGAGCATTATGATTAAATATAGCCGAACAATAGTCACTCCATTCCTGATAGCCTGTCCCCATATTACATTTAGGATAGTCATAAGCCTCATGACTGACGGGATTATTTTTGGCTTCAATCATATACTGATATAAATCCTGTGCACCGCGAACATGCCCATATTCATGGCCCAGATTACTATATGTACCTTTTTCCGGCCATTTCTCTTTAAAAATATTCTGCTCTCCATCAAAATAGGCCTGCACTACAGACTGCTTACTTTTTCCGCCTCCTCCACAAGAGAGTCCGCCTTCACCTTTGGGACAATGTAAAGCCAAGAAAAGAACAAAATCATACTTATCAGTATTCAATTCACCATAAGCCTTATCCTTGAATTTATTATATTGCGTTTTACTCTTTTCACCGGGCCCAATCTCATAAATGACCAGATTATCATCTCCTTCTCCTACAACCCATTCGAAATAGTAATTAAACTTATTGGGGCTCTCATTCCAAAAAATAGTAGTATTACGAAACATGGTTGCCAAATTTTGTCTGAATTGACGCTCGCCTCCATACAACTCCTCTATATCATTCTTCTCTGCCCACACCTGCGCACGATAGGTAATTGTCTCACCTATCTGTGGTTGTTCCGGTTTCTTATCAGGAGCCGGAGTAGTGTCCGGCTCGGTATCAGAACTACATGCAGCCCCAATAATAAGGCTGCATGCAATTAATGTACATATTTTCAAGTTCTTTATCATAACCATTATTCTATTCTACAACAGCTGAACGGTCCGCAACAAATACTTCGTCCAAGCAAAGGACATGCCCCTTCGAATTTGTCCAATGAGTTTCATAGACAGACAAACGAATATAACGCTTCTGTTGAACTCCTAAATCAAACCAACGAACTATACCTTCATAATGATCGTCATTAGTATTACTTTCGCCTTTCAATTCTGCCACCGTAAAGCCATTACCCGATACTTTGTCCACAACCGTCTCCCAACTATTGCCATCGGCACTAACCTCTATCTTCACAGTCTTCGGAGCCGGAGCAGTCCATTGCAATCTAGGCATCAATCCCAAATGGGTATACTCACGTGAAATATCGCCCAAATCAAAAACAAAAATATAAGGATTTGAATCATTTCCGCCATCAAATTGTACATGCTTCTGATTACTCTTATTAGGAGTCCATTCATTATTGATTAATTTCTTTATAGATCCATCATTTACTTGTGTCTGAACATTAGAGCTACATTTCTCACCTAGTATTTTCCAAGAAGTTTTATCAAGGACAATACCATAACCATACATTCCTTGTTTCAGAGTTTTTTTCGCCGTACTACCGGATTTCTTGTTTTTAATCACAATTTCAGAAGAACGTTCTTGATTAGTGCTATTGTTAACAGCAAGCTTCGCATATACTTTTCCTTCTTCTTGCGTTAACTCCAGCCATTCTTTACCTCCTGTGACTTCCAAATCTGCCGGATTTATATTCTCACAAGTAGCAATCAGAAGTCTTTCATTAGCATCCGAAGAAACTATAAATTGAGTTTCTGACTGAGAGTACTCTTCATTCCACACTATTTTTTCCTCTCCATACTGAACAATCTTTACTGTCTTCTCAATTGTAAGTTCACCGGCAGTTGCTGTAAATTTCACCAATGCCTCACGATAAACATTAGCCGTATTTTCTTTGATAGTCAGAGCCAATGTCTTAACTTCCCGTCCACCAGGTAGCATGACCGGCTCAGCAGCTTTTACGACCCAATCCCCATGCTCCTCATTCGGAAACGTAATTTCCACATCACATGAAGCAGTTCCTCCATAAGTCAAAATGTTCAAGTCTCTTTCACCCGAAGAAGTAAAATCTCTAGGCAAAGTTACTAACAAAGCACTTGTAGCATCTTTTGTAACAGAAATATTTTCCGGAAAATCCTGTTCATCAATCGTTCCAATGCTTAACAGTTCTTCCACATTTCCTTGAATGATAGTCACCATTTTCTTTACCGGTACTTCCCCTTTTGTAGTAATCACTACCGAAGCCTTCCGGTCTTTAGAAGTTCCATTATCAGCTATGTTTAATAACAGTGTAGCTGCGCCATTTCCTTCCTGTGTTGAAGGGGTAATCCATTCTTCTTCCTCATTAGTCATATAGACTACCTCTACTCCCCAAGCCTTATCAGTCTGAATATCCAGTTTCACAGCACCCTGATATTCTGTGGGCAACGTCACCTTCCAATGGCCATCTCCCGCTTCTTCCAACAATTCGTTGGAAGATACAGTTAATGCATCGGGAGTCCAGTCCACTTCTTTATCATCATTACAAGCCTGCAAACCAAGCAGACATAACAGTAATAAATATATATATTTCATATTCCTTCTGTTTTAAAAGTTTTCAATACGTCAATCTTTCAATGAAACAAAGATTTCATCCAGACAAATAGTACCACTCCACGTTCCCCATAAAGAGAGCCGAATATACCGATGAACCATACTATCTCCTAACTGATGCCAAGCTATAAATAACTTATTCATCCACAAGTTACTCTGTCCATTAGGATTTTTATTTATTTGTTCATCTGTGAATGCGATTCTACTTTCATCACCAACAAGCCTCCAGTCAATATTATCATCACTGACCTCTATTTTCATATATTTAGGAGAATTTCCTATCCATTGAAGCCGCGGCATTAATCCTACCGCATTATAGGCATGAGGATTTTCACCCAAGTCAAAGACAAATTGCACCGGTGTACCTTCCGAAGCTTTATCTACTTCTATATAAGAAAGAGAGTTCTTCGCGCCCGTATCGGACTGTGCTCTGTTTGCAGGCCAGAAATTATCATACAGTTTAAAGAAAGTATTTGCCTTGCCGGCAACATTATCACTATAACCGACAATATTCCATAAGGCCTTATTCAACGTAAGTCCAGCATCTTTAATTCCTTGTCGGACAGTAATATCTTTCTCCAGCCAGTTTACATTATCCTTCAAAGTAATCGTCGCAACACGTTCTTGCCATATTGATGAGTTCTTGCTATCTACCGTAATCTGAATTTCACCATTTTCCTGTTTCGGCGTTAACCAATTTGCACCTTCCGAATTATAGGTAACAGTAAATGAAAAGTCCGAACTTTCACTTATACGAGCAATAGTTTCATCTGTCAACGTATTTTCTGAAGACAGAATAACGTCGCTTCCTTGTAAATAATCTGATGTTTCAAAAGTAATCTGCGCATCCAGCGTTCCTTTGACAACAGTCAACTTCAACCAGTTCGCATCTTTATCTGTTCCGACTTTTTCATTAGTAGTACCCATGCGTATAGGAAGAATCCATTTACCATCCGGCATTTCCGAGGGCTTCAATGTAAGGTAATTTTCTGCGTATTTTTCGCCAACAGCAAGATTCACACTCTCTGCATAGTCAAATCCTTCCTCCAATAGATGTTCTTTTTCCTCTTCTGTCAACAAACTTTCATCAATGCTATACGTAACAGACAGGTCTTCCGTTGTATTAATATCAAGCCTTGACGTAATGTCAATTTCATAATCGGTGGTTGATTCAGAAAAATCTACAAAAACTTCTCCCCGTTGTTCACCATCAGTGCCATCGAGTGCCAAAACCGGCTTCTTAACCTCCAATGCTAGAATAAAATGAGCCTTATCAACATACACATCTTCTCCCGGCGTGCGGCTGTTAACGGACAGAGGAACATAATAAACTCCATATCCTTTTTCGGTCAAGAGCTGTTCTATTTTCAACGTCAAGGGTACAGCTACCTCATCACTTCCGGCTTCAATAACAAAATCACGTTCAAATGAATAATATTTAGCGTCCAGCATCTCATAGTTGGTGCCATTATCCGTATTATACTGAATCAGATAATTATAATCCAGCTCTACTTTCCCGGCAAATTTACCTTGATAATAACCGGCCTTATGAATCCAAACATTGTGAACGTAATCATTAGCATTCATCACATAAAGGGTTTCCTTTTGCAAATCACTGTTCGGAAAGTAAACTGTATCCTCCATCATATAATCAGTCCGAGTATCGGAGCAGGAGGTGCCCAGTAAAAGAGCTGCAAATAAAAAACTTATATATTTTTTCATCATTCTCATCCTTTTTACCATTTATAATTCTGTACCAAAGACTGGTTTTTGTTAATTGCACTCTGCGGAATAGGGAACAAGTAGAAACCAGGTGTAAACACACGTTTCTCTACAACTGTCCGCTGGAAGAATTCATTCGGATATTCCTCTTTACCGGGAGTCCCCTTAGCCTGAATATTCATGCCATGGATATTCCCCTTTTCTGTGGACTCCGCAGTCAACCAACGACGGCAATCATAAAAGTTAATACCTTCAAAAGCAAACTCTACACGACGCTCACGATGAATCAAGTCTCTCAGTTTTGCCTGATCATTCATTGCCTCCGGATATGCTTCCTCAATATTATTCAATCCGGCACGGCTACGAACTTCATTCCAATATTGCAGCAACAACGGATCATCCAAATCACCAACTTCTATTGCAGCCTCTACATAGTTCAACAGAATCTCTGCATAACGCATGTAAGGCAATTCACGCTTTACACTTTTTTTAGGACTGGCCTCAAACTCCTCCATCGCAAATTTAGCCATATTATACCCTGTCGTAAAATGATTATGAGAGGCATCCGGACCATTATTGCCATTCTTGTACATTTCCAAATAAATTCGTTCTGTAGCTTTCTTCGGAATAAACCAGGACATACCTCCATACACTACAGACACATAAAAACGAGGCTCACGACCTACATACATATTATAAGTCTTTCTTTCTTTACCTTCACAAGGATTTGTAAACTGGGTAAACCCATCTTCCACGTATCCGGCATCAGGATCAACAATCGGTGTAGTACGGTCTTCATCAAGGTATCCTGTAATAGGAAAGCGTCCGGTTCCAGACATGGCATAAGAGTCTACAATTTCCTGAGTAGGATTGTATCCTCCTCCCCAACCACCATTACTATTGGGAGCAAGACGTTGATCCATCCAACCGTCATCTTCCAGAAAAGAAAAAATCATTTCTGTATTTTGCGATGTAGTAAATACCGATTTATAAGATGCATAAGGATCTATCTCGCCTTCATTAGCCCCCTCTTTATACAAAACCTTAACAAGTTCATAAGCATTCTCTTCTATAAGGTCATAAGCTGCCTGACGAGCTTTCTCCCATTTTTTGGGGTCCGGTGTTGTCGGAAATAAAGGAGTTCCGTCTGCATTACGAATATTGGCATACTTAGGATTACCATTAAATTGCGGACTGGCCGATTGCAGCAGAATACGGGCTTTGTACGCCATCGCAATACGCTTATTCATACGAGCATACGTTTCTCCCGTCGACTTCAGAGGCAGATAAGAATTATAAATCAGGTCATCAAACTCATCAGTGATCCATTCGACACATTCATCCCAAGTGTTACGCTCACGTAGCATATCTATACCTGAAAAATCCGGTTGTTCATCTTTCAGTAATATAACGGGACCATACATACGCATCAACTGTGCATAAAAATAAGCACGTACACAACGCACTTCCGCTTTCCATTGCTCACGAAGATCATCGGTCAGACGCGGATCCGGACATTTATCCATATTCTGTAGAAAATACGTTGCCTCACGAATAGCCTTATAGAAAGTATACCATCTATCATACTGTGCGGACGAAGCACTCCATACTCCCATATCAAAGGTTCCCACGTTAGTATAAGCCACATCTACATCACTGGTACTATACGTATCGGGCATTTCATAAGGACGAGTTCCCCGGATGTAAGAATATACCCCGAACATTGCATTCTGCGTAGACGAATAAGTCTCATAAATCTGGTCGGGAGAACGCAAATCCTCAGGAGACGTATCCAAGAACGAGTCACAAGATGACATAGTTATGGCAGCAACAGCCAAAAGCATTATACGTTTCATATATTTAGATTTCATAATCAACATATCTTTATAGTATTAGAAATTAATATTTAAACCTACATTAAATACACGTGTGGGCGGGTATTTTCTTCCGTCTCCGGAACCCAGCTCCGGGTCAAACAGCTTTACATCCGGTGCCCAAGTGAGCAAGTTCACTCCCGACACGTATAGACGTAGATTCTGTAAAGCCATCTTTTCCACCCATCTTTTGGGGAATGTATAACCGATTTCTGCATTCTTCAGACGAAGAAAAGCCGCATTACGTACCCAAAAAGACGATTTCTTCGTATTATTATTATCCAAAGCGTCACTCGGACGAATGGTACGCGGATAACGTGCATTCGGATTAGGATTGTCTATCGTCCAACGATCTTCCATCACACCTTTCAAGAATCCATTGTTATTTTTATAACCGGAAGTGAAAGGAACTATAGTCGAACCTTCTTCAAATATAGAGACACGTGCCGTACCTTGGAAAAATATAGAGACATCAAAACCTTTCCATTCTACAGCCCCACCAAATCCATAAGTAATTTCAGGTATATCACAGAATCCGATAGGCATCTTATCATAATCATCAATCCTTCCATCACCATTCAAATCACGATATTTGATATCACCCGGACGCAAACGGCTATGGTTACCTTCACTGAACTGTATTGGGCTGCGGTCTATTTCTTCCTGTGATTCGAACAATCCGACTGCCTGCCAACCAAATTTTTGATAAATTTTCTGTCCTACAGAGTTCATCCATGGATACTTATTCAAAGCATCACCATTACGAAGGATCTCATTATTGGCATAAGTAAACGTACCACGCCCGGTCACATTCACCTGCCCGATTTTATCATGATACTCCAATGAACCATCAAAACCCCAACTCTTCATCTTACCCACATTCACCATCGGCATGGTAGTCATACCAACATAAGCAGGAATATTATTATTGCGCACAAAAATATGGTCACGCACATCATGATACCAATCCCCCTGAATTTCCAACTTATTAAACAATCCCAGTTCAAAACCATAATTCTGCTTGGTTGAAACCTCCCAGCCAACATTCGGATTGGCCACTTCATTTACACGTTCACCCTTCGTCTTTGTATAGTTACCATATACATAATCCCCCGTAGTAGCTACTGTTCCTAAATAAATAAAGCGTACATCTCCACCAATCTGGTCGTTACCTACTTGTCCGACAGACGCCTTCAACTTCAACTTGGAAACCACATCCGTCAATGGGGCAAAGAATTTTTCATTGGATATATACCATCCTACAGCTACAGCAGGAAAAAAACCGACGCGATGACCCGCTGCAAAGTTTTCCGAACCGTTATACCCGAAGTTTCCTTCAATAAAATAACGGCTGTCATAATCGTATGTCAGACGTCCCGCAAGACCTTGATTCTTATAAGGCAGCGATTTGATAGAAGTTATATTATCTTTATAATTTGAATTCCTATAGGTTTCATTCTTTACCCGTTGATTATATAAGAACATTCCACCTACGCGATGTTTACCAAACAAACGGTTATAAGTGATAGAAGCTTCTAAATAAGTAGCATTATTACCTCCCGACTTATTATCAAACCATGGACCTCCCTTCGCATTTTCAGGTTCAGAGTTAAATACCAAATCCCCATTGGCGTCACGACGAATGGCATGCCAGATTTCATCTTGTTGTGTATGCTTGTTACCATGCCATGCTTGCGTGTCAAATGCAAACTTGACATTGGCTTTTAAACCTTCGGTTATAAAAGAGAAGTCCTGATCCAAACTAACCATAGAGTTCAACGTACTCTTCCAGTCTTCCATATATCCGGATCTGGTAACCTGCCAATAAGGATTAGTCACTCCTTTTTCTCCGGCCCAGTATCCGTTGGAATATTGAATGGGGAAAGCATTAGGATCCAAAATAAAGGCACTTTTCCAAACTCCATCCGAATCAGCAGCATCTCTTTTCTTAGTCAGGAATCCTCCTAATGTTAATGATAGTACTGTCGTAGGATGCAAGTTAATATCCACATTCGAACGGAAGTTATAACGTTGATAATCCGGATTACCATTATAAGTATCTCCCTTTTTCCCGGTTTCAAACAAACCATCCTCATGGTAATATCCGGCAGAGATAAAGTAGCGTGCAATCTCACCACCGCCGCTTACGTTGGCTGTCACTCTCTGATTAAATGTATGCTTTCTAAAAACAGACTTCAACCAATTTACATTCGGATATAAATCCGGATCCGTACCATCTCTATAATAACCAATTTCCTCCTCACTATATGTCCCCGGTGCACCTTCATTATACATTGTTGCAAAGTCCACCGCATCTGCCATTTCCGGAACTTTGGTAGGCTGCACCATACCAGCTTCCATCTTTATTGAGATTTTAGGTTTTCCTTCAGAACCGCGTTTTGTTTTAATCAATACCACACCGTTTGCACCACGAACACCATAGAGTGCTGTTGCAGTAGCATCCTTCAATAAAGAAAAACTTTCAATTTCTTCCGGATCAAGAAGGTCGAGCGAGCGTTCCACACCATCGACCAAAATCAACGGCGTTTTATTGGCACCGAATGTAGAAATACCACGAATCCAGAATTCTGCCGAACTACCCGGAGAACCATCACGCTGGATAGAAACGACACCACCCAACTGTCCTGCCAGATTAGTGGAAATAGAGGCACTGGGCACTTTCAGACTCCCAACGTTTAACGTACTGATAGAACCAATCACACTTTCTTTACGTTGTGTACCATAACCGACCACCTGCACCTCTTCAAGTACAGTATCATCCGCCTGCATTTCAATAAGCAAATTATTGGCGGAAGGAGAGACTTCCTTCTCTATATTAGCATACCCTATATAACTGATTACAAGGGTTACAGTTTTTCCACCGGGAATAGTAATATTAAAATTACCATCCATATCAGTAGTAGCTCCCACACTAGTATCTTTCAACCACACACTGGCTCCAATAAGAGTCTCTTTCGTTCCTTTATCTATTATTTTACCAGTCAGCTTTCTTGTAGTTTTTTTCCCTTCTTGATATACTTCAGCCACCGTATCGGAAGCCCGTACCAACACGAAAGGTGCCGCAAAAAGATAAATAATGATAAAGACACTAACCAATCGTTGCAATGAGAAATTTAACTTTCGTGCAATTCCATTCATAATACATGATTTAATGTTATTAATTTAAGTTTTTAATGTTTTTAGATTGTTGCAACCAAATTCTAAATTACATCCACAAAGTTAAGCAAGAATGAAAATAATGTTGGCGAATTCCGTACAAAAGAACAATAATATAGTAAAGCTACATTATTTTTTCTCATTTCTACAAGCTAATCACCAATGTTTATCCTAAAAATGAACGATTTTACCTATCAAAAAAAATACGGGTTATCTTTAACCACATAAGGTTTGCCTGTAGCAAGCCCTACATCACAATAATCTCATCTACTGACATGACTCCATCTCCCGCTTTTACTTTCATTTTTATATACCTGACATTCCAATGACCATTAAAAACATACTCCTGATACTGTAATGCCGGAATATCTTTCAAGCTTTTCTTTCGAACAATCCCTCCGGAAAAATAATTCTCCCCCATCATTGGAGAAGAGGATTTCCACCTGTTGGGGTAAATGTCGCCGTGCTCCTGCCCTCAACTGCATCCAACGGGTGAAAACAATACGAATCTCCTGTTCTTCGCCCAAATCCATTATAAGCTCCTGCTCCCCATAGAGATTCATCCAACTACCATCTAAATATGTTTTTCCTCCGGTATAGCCATCAGCAAGAATTTGGCATGAATGTTCCGCATGGAAGATTATACTTTCTTTCCGATGCCTTTGTGATAATAAAAATATCGGGTAAATACATCACCCTGCATATTTCCTTTTTTAAATGCTGCAGCTTTCACACATAATCACACATTTAACTTTAGGAGAAAGGGCACCGGAGAATATTGCCAACAAGTCTATCGAAAAATATCCTTTTTGTAATTCATACTCCATAGGTATAGGAATAACAGAGATAGTTCGCTCCTTTTTACTAAATGAACAAGATGCGAATAGAAGAAAAAAATAAAACTGATAAAACGCTCTTTTGTAGAAAGAAACGAGGCATGGCAACAAGACCAAACCATAGTAATAAAATGTCATTCGTTAGATATTAGTATCCAAATTAAAAATAATATTCATCCCACAAAGATAAGCTTACGAATAACACACAAAGAAAACTTGCGTACAAAAGAACAACAATATTGTACAGCCTAATAACATCTCTTATCTTGAAGTTGAGCCGTATTAATGGACGGCGCTATCTTGCCTTCCTATTTTATATAAACTACAGAACGTCCCGAACCGTATTTTTTCAGTATGCCTTCTTCGAGGAAAGCACGGATATCCTGCAATGCCTGAAGTTTGGTTTTTCCCACAAGCATGGCATAATCCTGACGGTTGATACACGGATGTTCTTCCAAAAAACTTTCCAACCGCTCCAGGCATCTTTCTCTATCCAACGGATTCTTTACACGAAAAGGCGAATGATAGCGTTGTAGCACAAGCTCGCTCTCAATATCCTTTTTAAACTGGCGGTTCACACGAAAATTGATATCTTTCAGAGATACGGACGGTGAACGTAAATCTTCGGCATTCATCACCTTTTTATCAACAGTCACTGAAAGAGTAAAATAACCGACGTCGCCCAATTCAACAGAAAACCCTTTTAAAAGTAAATGTTTCAATTCTTTCGATATTGCCTCAATGACACCCACTACTTGCGCGTGAGGCACATGCTGCATAGCAACAACCTGCTCTACAAATTCTTCAGCTGTATAGCTGCCTTTCAATACTACGCGCGCATGCAAAGGTTGATCTTCCCCGCTTTTTGTGAGATCGGGAGTCTCATAAAGATCATAATTTACGCTCATTGCCTATTAGTTTTTTTGTAGAAAAGACTTATTTCTTTTCTCACATAGATTAATTTTCTAAAGCACATTCCGGTTTTCGTTTGACTATAGTCAAACGATAGTTCAACTTAAGTCATTCTTTCGTTCGACTATAGTTGAACGAAAACTGGAATGCTAATGAGACAAATATACGTAGAATATACGTATACTAATTTATATGGAGCAGGATTTTATTCTTAGAATCTCATCTGTTCATAATTCTTAGCCAACCCTCCCTCACTTGTTTCCTTATATAAAGAAGGCAAATCATGACCGGTCTGTTTCATGACTTCAACTACCTTATCAAATGATACCCGATGTACACCATCGGTAAAAGCTGAATAAATATTCGCATCCAAAGCGCGCGCGGCAGCATAAGCATTACGTTCAATGCAGGGAATCTGCACCAAGCCACACACAGGATCACAAGTCATACCCAGATGATGCTCCAAACCCATTTCCGCCGCATACTCTATTTGCGACGGACTGCCTCCGAACAATTGACTGGCAGCACCGGACGCCATTGCGCAAGCTACACCTACCTCGCCTTGGCATCCGACTTCAGCACCCGAAATAGAGGCATTATGTTTTACTATATTTCCGATCAGTCCTGCCGTTGCTAATGCCCGCAAGATACGGATGTCACTAAATCCACGAGTTTTCCACAAATGATAAAGCACAGCAGGAAGTACTCCGCAGGAACCACAAGTAGGAGCAGTGACGATAATCCCTCCCGAAGCGTTTTCCTCACTTACCGCCAACGCGTAAGCAAAAACCAGTCCTCTGGAACGAAGAGATTCTTTATATCCCATCGCCTTAATATAATAAGAAGAAGATTTCCTCTGAAGATTCAATGCTCCCGGAAGTGTACCCTCCGTTTCCAATCCCCGCTCGACTGCTGCTTTCATAGCTTTCCACACTTCGCCCAGATAATCCCAGATAGAAGAGCCTTCACATTGCTCCACATATTCCCAGTAATTCTTTCCGGAACGCTGACACCAAGAATAAATCTCAGCCATGGTGTTCATATCGTAAAGTTCGGGAGACATTTCTTCTGAAGTTCCTTCCTCTTCCAAAGCACCTCCTCCCACACTAAAAACGGTCCACTTATCTATCAACTCTCCTTTCTCATCAAAAGCTTCAAAAAGCATTCCGTTCGGATGAAAAGGAAGAAAGACATCCGGCTTCCAAATCAATATCACTAGTGCATGAGGTTGCAATACTTCCAAAATTGCCGTATCAGTCATGTGGCCTTTTCCTGTGGCAGCAAGACTTCCATACAAAGTGACCTGAAACTTTCCTGAACTGAGGTTTCTGTTCAGAAATAAAATAGCGGCATTTCGTGGTCCCATCGTATGGCTACTGGATGGACCAATACCTATTCGATATAATTCTTTAATTGATTTCATTCGATGTATAATTCTGTTCGCAAAGATAGAGTGCACAGCTATTCACCTTGACAAATCTCGTACAAAAGAACAGCAATATTGTAAAGCGTGATATCCATTAACATAAAAAGAATGCCTTATCCCAAGCTGTTTAATCATAATATCAAACTAATTGAGATAAAGCATTTTCAATTAAATAGACCAAAGACATGACAGCCTATTCTTAATAATGGATAGCGATATGCAAGAGTGAATCTACAGGTTCTCCTGTTTTCAACAAAGTTGCTTTATAAGATAAAAAGTTACAATCGTCCTACTCTCGAGGAGACATTTTTCATTTATTTGTTGAAGATAAAAAAAGCTGCCAGAGATAGAAATATATTCCATTTGGATAACTTTCTCCCCCCCAAAGAAGAGGGAGCAGGATGACAGGTAATCAACATGATAAGCTATCCTACAAACGATAACGACATGATATACGTGTAAATATCTTTATGTTATCTTACCGGTTCAACTACATATCCTAACTTTCGCAGTTTACAAATCAATCCATTTTCCCCTATAAGATGCATAGCTCCGATTGCAATTAAAGAAGAATCTATTTTTATCATTGAAAGTATGTTAGCCATCCATTCTTCGTTACGAATATCAACAATCAATTCCCCAAACTTTTCTTGATAATCCAAAATAAAAGTAGGTTGGGGTTCATCAAAACCAACTTGTTGACATAGAGAATCTATTGATAAACGATTCAAATTCTGTTCACGATAAGTTTTTTCCATCGCACTCAAAAAAGACTTTGTACTTTCAGGGTATCGTAAGGTCTTAAGTAAAATATCTGCTTGATAATGCAAATTCATAATAGTATAGCCGACAGAGTCTTTCAATTCTGCTTTCCGCCCTACATCCTCAAGTGTTTCCATAAAACAGATTCTTTTATTATTTTGATACCCTATTAATAAAAGATGTCTATCCATGCCTTCCATTAGATTAGCAAGATTACCTGTGAGCATTTTGCCAATAAAAATACGATTCCAAAATTCAGGTACAAATTTAGAGTATTTTGGAGTCACTTTTTTCAATGTCGAATCAACAAAGCAAAAATCATCTCGATTAAAAAGCATTTCATAAGTTGTATCTTGCGGCATAAGCATATAACTTTTAGGCATTTGCTTAACTATTGTCCGTATGGAATCCAATGCAAAAAGATCGCATTCTACAGCAATTTGCTTTGCGGTAAGAAATGCTTTTCTGTAACCTGGAATGGCATCTAAGAAGCTGTATCCAACAGTATGCATTGTACCTAACAGATAGGATGATTTCTGCAAACCATTTCCGGAAATCTCCCACAACAAAGCATCTTCCAGGTTTACAGGTGTTTCCGTTACTTGTGCCTGACTGAGTATGCTACTCAATAAGGTAATAACTAATAGTTTTTTTATGATTTTCATTTTTTATATTTATAGATTACTTTACCAAAATAAGATACCCCCAAAAATGTCTTAGATAATTAATGATGGTAAAGATAGCTGACGCATTATTAGGACGTAGACAAAATCGTACAAATAAACAAGAATATCATAAAGCAACATTTATTAAGAGACAAGTAGATATCAAAAAACGAGAATATTCACCAATAATTATCCAAGATTTGAACGATTTTTTTGTTCATTCTCAAAACTTCATTTTCGCTTCTAAAAAAATCAGCTATCATTTGTTTTTGCAACTAATTCTTTCTAATATTGTCCTGAGCTAACTGAAAAACAATACGATAAAAACAAGTCCACATGAAAAAACTCTTTTTTTTAATAGCTATACAGTTGATGTGCGTACATACATTCGTTGTGAACGCGCAACGCATTTTCTCCACCTCATACACGATGGATGATGGACTGGCAGCTAACAGAGTATACAGTATCCTGCAAGACTCATGCGGTTTCATGTGGTTCGGGACCGATGACGGACTGAGCAGATTTGACGGCATCACATTTAAAAATTACTACCTGTCGGAATACGTCAATGCTACAACAAGCAACAGTGTCAAGAAAATATTTATCGACAGTAGAGGTAGAATGTGGATCGGACTAGACAGTGGGATTGTCATTTATGACTCCAAAACAGATACATTTCAACCTTTTCACGCTAAAACGGAAACTGGTGAAATGATACAAACTTATGTTACCGACATGATAGAAGACAATGACGGAGAAGTTTGGATTACCACTAATGGGAAAGGACTCTACCGCTTCTCCCCTTCCGGAGAAGTCAGACTGAAAGTATACAGGAATATTCCCGGAGAAACAAATTGTATTTCGCAAAATATGCTCATGACATTGCAGCAGGACAGCAAACAAAACATCTGGATAGGGACTTACTCGGAAGGGCTATGCTGTTTTAACAAACAGACAGAAACATTTACAACTTATAAGAAAACGAATCACACCGGTAGCTTGTCCGACAATTCTATACAAAAAATTTTAGAGGATACACATGGAAATCTATGGATAGGGACTTTTCAACATGGACTGGATTTATTCAATCCGGAAAAAAACAATTTTACCAACTATCAGGACAAGAGTTCGGTCAACTTGCTAGACCATATCCACGATATTAAAGAATACAGTCCCGGAGAACTTCTTATATCGTCCGATAACGGTATAGGAATCTTTAAAGTTGGAAAAGGAGAAATCATGCAATCCGACAGTCCGAATCTAAAAATAAGAATCAGTGCAAACAAGTTCATTTATGCCATTTACATAGACAAAGAAGAAAGCCTCTGGCTGGGTTCTTATTTTGATGGTATCAAATTTTATTCGGCATTTCAAAATAACTTTAAATATTACAGTTGTTCACCGGCTTCCAATATACAAGCTGGGAAAGTTATCAATGTAATCAAAGAAGATAAGAATGACTGTTATTGGATAGGCACCGACGACAATGGTATTTTCCGATTTAATGCCAAGACACAAGAAATTACTCCTTTCCGGGATGCGGCAAGCATAGGTACAACCTACTATTGCATACATGACCTGTTGATAGACGAAGATAAACTATATGCAGCAACTTATGGCAGAGGCCTGGAAGTGATTCATCTAAAAACAGGAAAAGTAGAAAGTTACCTCAACAATCCTAAAGATTCTACCTCAATTCCCTCTTCACGGGTATTCAGCTTGTACAAAGCCAGCAACGGGTGTATTTATGTCGGTACATCCGCCGGTTTCTGTTGCTATAATCCTGAAAAAAACAATTTTACCAGAATCGGTTCTTTCAGTAGCAAGGTGTCTGCCATCATCGAAGATTATTCCGGAAGAATATGGATAGGGACAGGTATAAGCGGACTTTATTCATACAACGTCAGAACTAAAAAGATATCTTCTTATCAACGTTCGGATAAATTGAACTCACTCACAAAAAATGTTATCACTACACTAGCCATCGACAGTAAGAAACGTCTGTGGATTGGAACGTATGGGCAAGGACTTTGCAGATACAATGATGAGACCGATGATTTCACCAGATATGATCATCTGAAACTACCGAATAAAATCATCACATCAATCATCCCCAAAGGAGACCTGCTATGGATCAGCACCAACAAGGGGCTTGCCGTATATAATCCGGATACGGAATACCTGAAAACCTATTCTAAATCAAACGGACTTTATAATGAACAATTTACTCCGCGCTCGGGAGTAGAAGTCTCGGACGGTCGACTGTTCCTTGGTTCGACAGACGGCTTTTGTTATTTCTTCCCACAAGAACTACGCGAAAACACCTACAACCCGCCTGTCATCCTCACCAATATGAGCATTTTGGGAAAAGACATACAGGCAGACACCTTAAACTCACCTATCCGACAATCCATAGGATATACAAATGAAATCGTATTGAAATACAATCAGTCCATGATCGGATTTAATTTTGCTGCACTAAGCTATATAGCTCCCAAAGAGAATGATTACCAGTATATGATGGAAGGTCTGGACAACGAATGGCAGTTTACTAAAGGAAGTAACAACCACCTTTCGTATGCAAATTTGCCCGTCGGTGAATATGTATTGAAAATTAAGGGAACCAACAGCGATAAAATATGGAGTGACAATGAAGTTAAATTAAAAATAAAAGTTCTGCCACCATTCTTCCGGTCACAACTGGCTTATCTGATTTATGTCATTGTTCTGCTATTTGTAACTATACTCACCATACGGTATTACATGAAACGTACGGAGAAACGCCAGAAAGAACGTATCAAAAGGATAAATGATGAAAAGGAGAAAGAGCTCTATAACTCCAAAATCGATTTCTTCACCAATATTGCGCATGAAATCCGGACTCCGCTAAGTCTTATCATCGGTCCGTTGGAATTCCTTATGAAGACTTCAAGTATCAACAATGTATATGGAGAATACTTAAGTATCATTGAGCAGAATTACAAACGCCTGTATGCGCTTGTCACTCAATTACTGGATTTCCGCAAAGTGGATACAGGCTCTTACAAATTATCGTATGATTCCTACCGGATCAAAGAAATTATCAGCAAAGTGGCCTGCATATTCGAACTATCCGCCCGACAAAAAAAAGTGGTTATTGACACTTCTGCCATACCGGAAGACATGAGCGTAGTCACAGACGAGGAAGCTTTCACCAAAATCATCAGTAACCTGCTGAGTAACGCTCTGAAATACGCCAAAAGTTCGATTTGCATCACAGCCATCGAAAAAGATTCCGATATAGTAATCACAGTAACAGATGACGGTATAGGAATTACCGATCAAGAAAAAACAAAAATATTCGATGCATTCTACCAAGTCAAGAACAACAGTGAACTGAACAAACTGGGAATCGGTATCGGTCTCCACATGACGCGTTCTCTCGTCCAACTGATGAACGGGAAGATTGAAGCGAACGACAGGGAAGACGGAGAAAGCGGTGTTGCCATTTCCGTCTACCTTCCCAAACAGACAGCTATCAGTCAAACTGTCCAAGCTGTTAAACGTTTAGAAGACACCATTATTCCGGAGAATAACTCGGAGAATATGGAAGAACACGGCCTGAAAACAATTCTTTCGGACGAACCGCTGAAAAAACAATACGCAGTAATGGTCGTTGATGACAATCCGGAAATACTGGATTTCCTTTCTAAAATCCTGTCCGAAGAATATTTTGTCATTTCAGCGTCCTGCGGAGAAGAAGCGATACAAATTTTAGAAAAGAACAGTATAGACCTTATTATCAGCGATGTAATGATGGCAGAAATGGATGGGTTCGAACTCTGTGAAAAAATAAAAAATAATATCAATATTTCCCACGTTCCTGTTATCCTGCTGACTGCCAAAACGGATACAGAAAGTAAAATTAAAGGATTGGAAGCCGGTGCAGATGCATATATAGAGAAACCATTCTCTCCTTTCCATCTGAAAGCGCAACTGTTGAACCTGCTAAAAAAGAGGGAAAAACTGCAAAAAACATATGCTTCCACCCCATTATCAGACTTGCACTCTACGGTTCATAACACGCTGGATGAAGAGTTCATGAACAAATGTTCCGAGATTATTCAGAACAATATCGAGGATACTGAATTCTCTGTAAATACATTGGCACAGGAACTAGGCATGAGTCGTACTTCCGTATTCACTAAAATCAAAGGGATTATCGGAATGACACCCAATGATTTTATCAAAGTCACCCGATTGAAAAAGGCTTGCCGGATGATGATAGAAGGAGAATACAGAGTAACAGAAATTGGTTTCCTTGTCGGCTTTAGTTCTTCTTCCTATTTTGCCAAATGTTTCCAAAAGCAATTCGGAATGTTACCAACGGAATTTCTCAAGAAAGCGAAAGAAGATCCGACTATATTAAAGTAATTCCCTCAACTCAATATATTTTTTTATTATCCTAGCTATGAACATATAATCCCCCCAGTAAGTTCCTATAATAAAGATAAATCAAAAACGTCTTGTCTCCACGTTCCAGCTTACGTTTTTCAAAGAAGTTCTTATTCAGATTCAGGTTTAGCCTGATCTGAATTTTCCGATTTAGATTTGTTTTCCAAACATATATTGACCGCATTCATCCCTTTTACTCCACGCTCAAGGTCAAATGTAACGATATTATTTTCCGCAATGGTACCAACAACATTGTTTACATGAAAGAAGTACTTTTCAACTCCTGAAAGGTCTTTAATAAAACCAAAGCCTCTTGTTTCATTAAAGAATTCAACACGACCTCGCAAGATAGCCAGTTCTTCTTCCTCTTTCTTCGGTGTTGCTATGATTATCTCATCCAGACTGATTTCTTCCTTTTGAATATTGTCGGCCGGTGGAGTCGAAGTAATCATTCCATTCTCGTCCACATAAGCAATCATATCATCAAAGCTGCTAGTACCCGATAATTTCCTACTTTCTTTCTTCTTTAGTTTTTCTTCTCGTTTAGCGATTCTTTTCTTTTCATTTTCACGTTTACCAACTGTCATGGATTTTGCCATAGAATTTATATTTAGTTTTATATTATACTTTAAAGAGATTGTAAATTGCTGATTTTAAATAATAAAATCAACCTTATTCAGTTTCTTACCCGTCAGCTTCTGAATATCATTGACGAACTTGCGTTCTTCCTGCGAACAGAACGTTAGTGCTGTTCCTTCATTACCTGCCCTTCCAGTACGCCCGATACGGTGTACATACGTTTCGGGTACATCAGGAAGATCATAATTGATAACCAACGGCAATTCGTTAATATCAATTCCTCTGGAAGCAATATCGGTTGCTACCATTACTCTGGTTTTTCCCGATTTAAAGTTTCCCAATGCTGACTGTCTGGCTGCCTGGCTCTTATTTCCATGAATAGCCTGACTGCCAATACCTGCTTTACCTAATATTCTGACGATCTTATCAGCATTATGCTTCGTGCGCGAGAAAACTAATACCGATTGCTCTTCCGCTTTCTGCAAAATTGAGATTAAGAGCTGACTCTTCTCCTTCTTTTCTACAAAATAAATGATTTGCTTTATTGAGTCTACCGTAGATGATTTCGGTGTGATATAAATCTTCACCGGGTTCTTCAACAGAGATTTTGTTAAGGCAATAATGCTATCCGGCATTGTCGCAGAGAAAAACAAGGTCTGCTTTTCTTTCGGGAGCTTTGGCAATATCCGCTTAATATCATGAATAAATCCCATATCGAGCATGCGGTCTGCCTCATCAAGCACAAAATATTGTATCTTGTCCAAGTATATATGTCCCTGGCTCATCAAATCAAGCAAGCGTCCCGGAGTTGCGACCAGAATATCAATGCCTTTATGCAACATATCAACCTGTGGACGCTGATTCACACCGCCAAAGATACCCCCGTGACGCACACGGGTATATTTTGAATAATCATCAATACACTCACTGATTTGCAAAGCCAGCTCACGGGTAGGCGTTAATATCAGTGCTTTGATACCCTGACGCTTACCAGGCTCTTTGTTTTCATGTAAATGCTGGATGATAGGGATTGCAAACGAAGCAGTCTTCCCTGTTCCCGTTTGTGCGCAACCTAATATATCCCTTTTCGCCAATGCGGCAGGAATCGCTTTTTCCTGAATAGGAGTCGGCCTAGTATATCCTTTTTCTTCAATTGCTTTTAAAATCGGTTCGGTTATTTTTAAATCTTTAAATGTCATAAATGTAATTTGCTATACCTGTACTTACGCCGGAGCATCTGAGAACATTTCATGCAAATGTTTACGATCATGCCAGCACAATTATCAATATAGACTTTGTGATATAATTATTAAACTTACACTCTTGATTTTCAAGAGTCTTCAAATTGCAATAAAGCCTAATAATTCTTCTTTAGACATGAAAAGATCAGGATCTGGGGTATCCTAGTTGCACTACACAGAGGAGTGAGAATTAGCAGAACTTAATTGTTAGATGATTTTCATTTCCGGCAGTCAGACTAAGACAGCCTCCGCAGAGATATCATAAAGGCGGATATAGAAAGACTTTATAGAAAAGCAGAAGAAGGATTTCCTCCGCTTTCCCAAAGTCCGGATATTAATATCTTCTGGAATTGTTGTAACCACCTCCACGGTTTCCACCGTATGACGGTTTTTCTGCACGAGGGCGTGCTACGCTTACTGAAATAACCTTCTGGTCATATTCAACGCCATTCAATTCATCAATTGCTTTTTGTCCTTCTTCGTCGTTCGCCATTTCCACGAAAGCGAATCCTCTGGATTTACCAGTTTCTCTATCCATAATTACTTTGGCTGAAGAAACTTCTCCAAACTCTGCAAATAAATTTGTTAAGTCCGCATCGTTTGTACGATAACTTAAACCTGCGATGTAAATGTTCATTTAAACTTTTATTAAAATAAATACTAAATTGGAGTGAGGAGGATAATTACAGAAAAGGCCTACTTACTAATAATATATTAAAAGAAGAACTATACGATAATGATTCGTAACTCAAACTCTTGGCGCAAAGATAACGTAATAAATCAGAAAAATACGTTTATCCCCGTTCTTTTTCGGAAGAAAGACGATAATTATCATTTATTAGCACACAATTCATCCTATATCGGCGAGATACACAATTTCGCCTCTCATTCTTGATATTCTCTTGTAATATATCTACTTTTGCCATTGCATAATTTATCAAATCCCCTCTTATGAATGTCAGAATAGAGCCAAGTTGGAAACAACAATTACAAGAAGAATTTGACAAACCATACTTCGAAAAGTTGGTTACATTCGTCAAAGATGAATATAAACGGGCACACGTCCTCCCTCTCGGACATCAGATTTTTCATATATTCAATTCCTGTCCCTTCGAAAAAGTAAAAGTAGTTATCCTTGGACAGGACCCTTATCCCAATCCCGGACAATATTACGGAGTCTGTTTCTCTGTACCTGAGGGAGTAGCTATCCCCGGTTCACTAAGTAACATCTTCAAAGAGATACATCAGGACTTGGGAAAAACAATTCCAACTTCCGGCAATTTGGATCGTTGGGTAGCTCAAGGGGTATTCCCGCTGAACTCAGTTCTTACCGTACGTGCACACGAAACCGGTTCTCACCGAAATATGGGCTGGGAAATCTTCACAGATGCAGTTATCAGGAAACTAAGTGAAAAACGGGAGAATTTGATATTTATGCTTTGGGGAAGTTATGCGAAAGAGAAGTTATCTTTGATAGATACCAGCAAACATCTGGTACTAACTACTGTTCATCCCTCTCCCCGCTCTGCCGAATATGGTTTCTTCGGTTGCAAACACTTCAGCAAAGCCAATGCTTTCTTGCATAGTAAGGGAATAGAAGAAATTGATTGGTAAATAAATGATTTCTCAAAACAAACTATCAGTACCCAGAAACATTCGCCATGAATAAATCAAACGATATCACCCGGGAAGAAATGTGGGCGAAGCAATGCTTATCTGCTACCGATATTGATTACGCTGTGTGGGAACGAGATAAATCGAGACTTCATCGACTTTCGAAAATCAGTCATTGCTGCACATTCGTTGTCGATGTCTACAAATGCAGTTACACGTATGCTTCCTCGAATTTCGTTGATTTACTGGGGTATGACAGTCACAAGATAGAAACTTTGGAAAAGCAGGGCGATTATTTAGAATCACGTATTCATCCGGACGACCGTGCGCAACTGGTAGCATTACAGGTCACGTTAAGCCAATTCATTTACAGTCTGCCCCTCGAACAGCGAAACGACTATTCTAACATTTACAGTTTCCGTATACTCAATGCCAAGCAGCAATATATACGTGTCACAAGCCGACATCAAGTTTTGGAACAAGACCATAACGGTAAAGCCTGGCTTATAATAGGAAACATGGACATATCGCCTGACCAAAAAAAATCAGAAATGGTAGATTGCACCGTCCTGAATCTAAAAAATGGAGAGCTATTCTCTCCTTCTCTCTCATTTCAACCTTCTACTAATCTTACTAACCGGGAAATAGAAGTATTACGTCTTATTCAAAAAGGCCTGTTAAGTAAAGAAATCGCAGACAAACTATGCATCAGTATTCATACAGTTAATATTCATCGACAAAATCTGTTACGGAAGTTAGGTGTACAGAATTCCATTGAAGCCATTCGTTTAGGACAAAAGAGTGGATTGCTAGGTTAACACATGCAATCTCTCTCCCCGCACAGTGATCCAATCTGGCTAGGGCATCCATTCCACCACACCCACCACCGGGTGCAATCTTCTCCATTCCTCAAATTCCGGATAACTACGTACACCGCCCTGAATCACAGCTTGATAATACTCCACTCCCATAATCTTTTCCGTATCAGGCGTTTCGTATTTTAATTTCAGGATAGCCAGCCTCATTTCATCTGTCAATACTGCAGAAATGCGTTCGGCCCCCCTTTCAAAATAGCCATCATAACGAGAGCCTTCTTGGATATGAATCATATCCATTTGCCAGAGTTCTCCTTCCATATCCTGATACCATGCATGCCACTCTATACACGCTTCTGCTGTATGTAATAAATTCGTATATTCAATCTTCTTTACGGACGTATTTTCCGCCAATTCAGCCATCGCCCGAAAGCTGGCAGACAAATCCAAAGGGGAAGTATAAATATGAAAATCAATATCCCGATGTTTCATCAATAATCCTGTACGCAACGAACCTACCAGATTCACTTTGGCACCCATCCCCTCCCATATCCGAACAATACGGGTATCCTCTATAATCTCCCAAGCTTTCTGCTGGTTACGTTTTGCCAATTCAAGAATATTCATCTTTTCCTTATTAAGTAAGTATGCAAAAATAGGAAAAAGGATACATATATAGCTATAAATAACTATTTAATCCCTTAATGGGTTGAGCTAACTTTGCCTGCAATTTCAATTCTTCATCATACAACTAAAAAGAGATTATGATATTCAATCAAACAGAGAAACAGGAAAAAGAGTATTTACAGCAAGTCATAACCACTATCCATGATACGATTAACACTACCAGTACTTCCGTCAAAGAGCATATAGACACCCTGCAGGAGTACAAGGATTATCTATGGTCGAACAAAGATATCGATCCCCACGAAATCCGTTCCATGCGCGAAAGCATATTAAATCATTTTGCATTAGGTGAAAATGTAATTGACAAACGCAGGCGACTAAGCAAAATACTGGATATCCCCTATTTCGGACGAATCGACTTTCAGGAAAAGAAAGACAAAAGCCAAGTTAGTCCGATCTATATAGGAATACATACTTTCTATGACCTCAATCAAAAAAAGAATCTGATTTACGATTGGCGAGCTCCTATTTCAAGCATGTTCTACGATCATGAATTAGGCGAGGCGTTCTACTCCTCTCCGGCAGGCAAAATTAACGGGACGATCTCACTCAAACGCCAATATCGTATTCGCAAAGGAAAAATGGAGTACATGATTGAAAGTTCCGTAACTGTTCATGACGATATTCTGCAAAAAGAACTATGTTCCAATGCCGACAATAAAATGAAAAATATCGTCACGACAATTCAGAGGGAACAGAATCAGATCATCCGTAATGAAAACGCTTCTGTACTTATTATACAAGGTGTTGCCGGTTCAGGAAAAACCTCTATCGCCCTCCATCGTATTGCCTACCTGCTTTATGCACAGAAAGGACAGATTTCTTCCAAAGACATATTAATCATCTCCCCCAATAAAGTATTTGCCGATTACATTTCTAATGTACTTCCGGAACTTGGCGAAGAGACCGTTCCCGAAACCAGCATGGGGCAAATTCTGTCGGACATAATTGACAACAAATATAAACACCAGAATTTCTTCGAACAGGTGACGGAACTATTAGAAAACCCGACACCCGACTTTATCGAACGGATACAATACAAAGCCTCCTTCGAGTTTATATCACTACTTGACAAATTCATCCTTTACATGGAAAACAACTATTTCAAAGCAACAGACATAAAACTCACCAAATACATCACCATTCCTGCCGAATTTATTAACGAACAATTCAAACGATTCCACCGCTATCCCATACGTCAACGATTTGAGACTATGACAGATTACATCCTGGAAATGATGCAACTACAATATAATCTCACAGTTAGCACTCCGGAGAAAAACCAACTAAAGAAAGAGATAAAAAAGATGTTCGCGGGAAATAACGCTCTCCAAATCTATAAAGACTTTTTTGAGTGGATCGGAAAACCGGAGATGTTCAAGACACGCAAAAACCGCATACTAGAGTATGCGGACTTAGCCCCTTTGGCTTATCTGCATATCGCATTAAATGGGAATAACGCCCAATCTTACGTCAAACACCTTCTGATAGACGAAATGCAAGACTATTCTCCCATACAATACAAAGTGATTCAAAAACTTTATCCGTGTCGAAAAACAATTCTTGGAGACACTTCCCAATCCGTCAATCCTTATGGTTCTTCCACTGCCGGTATGATTCAAAAAGCATTTGTAACAGGAGAAATAATGAAACTTTGCAAAAGCTATCGTTCTACTTTTGAGATCACCAGTTTTGCACAAAAAATTCAACCGAACAATGAATTAGAACCGATTATGAGACATGGAGAACAGCCCAAGATTCTTCCATTCAAAAATACAGAAGAGGAAATCCAAGGTATTGCGGATTTAGTAAACTCCTTCAGGAACTCCCATTATACCTCATTAGGGATCATCTGCAAAACAGAATCCCAAGCAAAAGAACTTGTTCAAAAACTCCAGATATATGCAAACGACATCTCACTTTTGTCAAATCAAAGTTATGCTTATGTGAAAGGGATTATCATCACTTCCGCCCATATGGCGAAAGGACTGGAATTTGACGAAGTAATCATTCTGCAAACAAATGACAAGAACTATCATTCCAATATTGATAAAAGTATGCTTTATGTGGCAGCCACAAGGGCTATGCACAAGTTAACTTTGACTTATTCTGTTTCTTCACCCGGTTGTCGGTTCCTGTAATAGAATATAACATCGAAAATTAATTAAAAGAAAAAATTATAGCTAATCTCCTATTATTACCTATTTTTGTACAATGGAAAATAAAGGAATGAAATACGAGTTTACCGCAAAAGTTTGGAACTACTCATCGACCGTTGGAACAGGCGGTTGGCACATAGCCTGCCTGCCGAAAGAGATGTCCAAAGAAATAAGAGAGAATCTCGGATTCTTAGAGGAAGGCTGGGGACGGTTGAAGATGACGGCCAAAATCGGCAATACCCAATGGGAAACCGCAATCTGGTTTGACACCAAACTTGATACTTATTTACTTCCTCTCAAAGCGGAAATCAGAAAAAAGGAAAAGATCACAACTGATAAAGAAATAGAGATTATGATTTGGATTTAAAACAAACGATAAGAAGAACTACCCGCAAAACAAGAGCCGCTTGAACAATCTCAAACGGCTCCGTAACTCCTTTAACAACATGGTTATCGAGCTAATATAACCACCGGTCTATATTCCTTTTTTCTGCACTGAACTCCACTCCAACTTTAACCAACTCACGCCCGTCTACCTGATAAGGTATCAGATAGCCTTTTTCATCAATCTGCTGCAAAGCCTGTTCGGCAGTACCATTCAGTTTAAATTCAAATACATAAATATACTTCGGAGTTTTCACCACTGCATCCGCCCGTCCGCGGGCACTACGAACCTCTGCTCCGGTAAATTGTCCCATCAATTTGAATACTAAGTAAACTACAACTTGATAATGTCGTTCGGTCTTTTCATTCAGTTCATAAGGGAAATCTGCGAAGAAAGCCTGTAAGCGGGTAAGAAAAGCATCAACATCACCACTCTCCAATTCACGTACAAATTTACCTAGATAAAAGCCCCGTTCATCATCTACCACTGATGTGTAATAAGGAACCAAAAAATCCATAAATCCATATCGTACTTCATCATTGGGAAATTTCAGCAGGTAGTTTCCAAAACGCTTGTCATACCCCTTTATAGTCAAATAGCCACTCTGATAAATCAACGGAATCGGATTATTAGCATCTACCCTATATTCCATAAACGAAGAAGCATTGGCTTCTACCCCATCAATCAACGTACGCAAATCATACTCACTCTTTTTAAGCAGTTCGACTAAAAAAGTAGGAGTACCGGTTTGGAACCAATAATTACTAAACTTATACCCGTCAAAAACGTTAAGCACACTGAATGGATTGAATACTCCTTCCGCAAACTCACAAAAATGATAACCGTCATATAAAGCCGTCATCTTATTTAATGTTTCTTCATAAGTCAGTTCATTCGTTTCTGCCAATCGATTCAGTTCAGGAATAAAAGTATCCTCCAATTCTTGTCGCGTAATACCACAAATCGTGGCATACTGCGGCTTCATACTGATATCATTCAGTTGATTCAAATCACTGAACACACTGACTTGCGCAAACTTAGTCACACCGGTAAGGAAAACAAAACGAAGATAACGGTCAGAACTTTTCAATACACCATAGAAGGCCTTCAATGTCTTACGATAGTCATCAAGCAAAGCGTCATCACCCAATGCCTGCAACAAAGGTTTATCATATTCATCCACCAAGACTACGACTCCACGACCAGACTGTTCACAGGCTCGGCGAATTACACCCGCAAAACGTCCGGAGAGAGTTTCCTCATCCTCCCCTTTGCCATATTTCAGTTCCCATTGCGTCAACTGCCTGCTAAGAATTTCGACTAAAGCCTGGGGAGAATCATATTTTTCCGCGTTTAAATCCAAATGAAATAGCGGATATGTCTTCCATTCCTTTTCCATATCAGCTATGGCCAACCCTTCAAATAATTCTTTCTTACCTTCGAAATAAGCTTCAAAAGTAGAAAGAAGAAGACTCTTGCCAAAACGACGAGGACGACTTAAAAAATAAGGAGTCTCCGTTGAAGCAATTCTCCATACAAGAGCAGTCTTATCCACATAAAGATAATCTCCTTCACGAAGTTTCTCAAAAGTCTGTATTCCAATAGGAAGTTTACGTAATATCCCGTCCATGATTTTTCCTCTATTTTGATTATTCAAAGATACGCATTTCCATGGGAATACACATACAAACTCCACAAAAAAGTACACAGTTTCACAGACAGCACTACCATGACTCCATTTTTCATCAAAACTAACTTTGTACCAGACAAACAACATCTCACTTCCTCTTCACTTTGCAAATCCAACACACGATAACTAAAACCAGCAAAATAATTCCATACCAATACCAACCTCCGGTTGTCCTATTAGTAGTTTTCTCAACTCCCGTTTTATGAATCTCTGTCTTAGCACTCATATCCGACAAGCTCACAGACTGTGAATTCACTTCTTGAAGAAGTTGTTTCTCATTAACGTTTTTCCTATCCACCACAGTCTTCACCACCATCCCAGCCTTCAATCTAAGCGTATCCACAGGAAATACAAACAACACCTGCTCGATATGCTCCTCCACCACCTCCGAATCCTTTTCTGAAGCAACCTTATTTTTAACAAGACTTTTCCCGGAGCTACTATTCAAGCTTGAATCAACCCTTATGTCACTCCCCCTGTTTACTACCTCTTTCTTACTCCTACACCCCGACAACAACACCGGCACAACTAAGGCCACCAGCAGCACAAACAGCAATTCTCGCCCATTCCTTAGAAACGCCCTTACATCAAAACAGGGACAAGCCTTCACATATTCATAAGGTTCAATCACTCCGTCACCATTCAAATCCGGTGAAGTATCCCGATGTCCCAACACTTGGAGAATATTATATTCCCGCTGCAAATCCATAATAATCTGATAAAGCACCCGTTTTTGAGCATTCGTCCGGGTATCTGCCGGACGCCCGTTCGCATCCAATCCACCGATATAACATATCCCGACACTCCGCTCATTCCAACCTCTACAATGAGCACCAGCCAGAGAAACATCCCGCCCCTTTTCCAATTTCCCATCCAAACGGACCACATAGTGATACCCGATACCGTTGAACCCACGTTCCCGGTGCCAACAGTCAATATCCGCAGCTGTAAAATCCTGCCCGGCTTTCGTAGCCGAACAATGTACTATGATAGAATCTATATTTCTCATGATAATTCATTATTAGTTCAAACACACCAGTTAATAATCCGAAGGTGGCATACGCTTCACGCACCCTCTAATCTCACACTTCTTCACTTCCGACTCCTTCTGTATCAACTCCACTTCATGACATTTATGTATCCAGTCAATCTTCTCTTCCTGCTCCTTGCGAAGTTCAATATAAAGCCCGTCTATCTTCTCGTCACGTTGAGTCAGCCGTTCTTCCAGCCAGTCCACCTTTTTACGGCGATTTTCTTCCTCCATACTATTCACGGACGCTTCCTCTTTCCGTGCATCCGTCTTACGGCAAGTGATATACCTCACTAACCATTTCACAGCTTCCAAACCACCCATAGCGGTAAAAAAAGCAAGAATTGTAGTTATTTGCATATTTATATTTTTACGTAGTTATAAAGAAAGAATGAGGCCGGAGCCCCATTCCATACAAACCAGACAGTTCTCAACGATCTATGAATCAAGCTGCCGGATCCGGTGCTTCACCATTACCACCCGAACCACCATCCGGATCCGGAGTTTCACCTCCATCATCAGAACCGTCACCAATGCTACCCGAATCATTAATATGATCCAAATCCTTGAACTTCAATCCATCCGAACGGGTAGTCGTCCCGGTAAACAGACGAATGTCCGAGTTGGCACGAAAACAGATACGAAGCCCTGAAATATTAGCGATTGTAAAATCTTCCGCCTTCTCCGTCCCTTTGCTTTGGGCAGAAAGGTAAAAATATCCCAAACCTGCGATATTCACCGAACGACCACCCAGCAATGTCTTTCTCAATAACGTACGGAAATCCTTCAATACACTAATCGTTTCACCCTCGCTAACACCAGAAGCAGACGCAATCTCCTTTGCAAACTCATCCAACGTTGCACTCGTATCATACTGATAAGAAATCACTGGATACACTTTCTTTCCTGCTTCTTTATTTGTAGGGTCACACAGGCGAGACACCCTTCTAAATCTAATAGCCATACTACTTTTCTTTTTTTAATGAATACTGTTTTAATTATCACTTCGCTAACGTTAACAATGCAAAGATGAAGCATCTTCCACGAAGATGAAACGACACCAAACAGCCTCATCAGAAAAGTACTAAAAAGCATTTCAGACACATACAGCCACACGTAGAGGAACTAAATAAACGACAAGAAAACGACGAAAAGCAGAAAAAAGCGACAAAATCAATACCTGGGGGAGAATAATAAATAAACAAATATATTCAAACTAATAAATATCATAATAAAAAAGTGCACCTTCTTCCCCACCGGGAAAAAGATGCACACACAAACAAAACAAACAATAGGCTACCTTCACAGGCAGCGGAAAAGTCATGATTCCATTTTTCCTATGCCACTATTATATATCATCATACTTATTTAATAAATAACTGGTAACTTCACCTATAGAAGAGGACTCTTTCAATAATACTTGCTTGTCCTCTCCCAACAAATATATCGAAGGAAGAGAACGCAAAAAATATAGTTCTTTTTCAGTCAACACCTTCCTGACATCATAACCGTTTATCCACACAGAAGGAAGAGACTGCTGATATTCTTTCCACGCATCCATTTCACCTTCCGTACAAATCGTAACAAGAGCAAGTTGCGATAGGGATAGTCCACTATGTTGCAAGAAGGAACTTATTACCGATGATTCAGACAGTTCCATCATTGATTGCCGACAATAAATACAATCCGGATCATAAAACAGCAATAACGTATATTTAGCGGAAACATCCCATAGTTTTTGAAATTCTCCCGTAGAAAGAATGAAAGTAAAATCAGCAGCTTTTATCCCTATCCGGTTCTTTTTAAGCATTTTCAATTGATACAAGGGACGTATACGCATCATTCCATCTAAATGTCCGGATGTTAATGCTTCCTCCAATACAGAAATATAATAACTATCATTCCGTAGTGACGAATCAGGTTCATATAGATGATGCTCCAACCGTTGTAGAAACCAACGGTTTACCACCTTATTAACTTTAGTCTTCAACACCAATCTCCTGATATTTTCACAAGCCCTTTCCTCTGTCAGTTCCGACAATTGAGAAAGATAATCCACCAGCATCTTTTCGGTAGTGGCAGAGCTGCTTAACCGGATAGTATCTGTAAAATCATACATATCCCAAAAGCGCTCTATCAGTATGCTGTCTTTTTGTTGCTTTGCCATAGCATTTGATTTACCAGAATTGGCAGAACAAGTACATAAAAGTAAAAACACGCCTAAAGTAATATAAAGAAGTCTTATATATTTCTGATGGATTACCAATCTTAAAAGGTGTAATAATCTTAATCTTCGTTTATTCATAATTCTACAAGTTCAAGCACAATTCATTACACCATTTGACATACTCGTTTTCTCCACCGCAAATCCTTTCCGGCACTTTCATCTCTATACATTCATTCCCGACATATATCCGGCTCATCTCGAATATTTCCATCAGACAGTCATCCGATATACACACAAAAAAGCATATAATATCCGGATTATCATATTTCACGATTTTCATCCCCGGATAAAGTAAAGACAGATAAAAAGCAGAATATCCGAATGCTTTCCATGAATCCTCTAGACAATACAAATAAACAGAGCCTCGATTATCACCTTCTTTTTCCAAAATATCGTTTAATATATTCATCCTCATATCTCCTTTCACTCTTAACACTATTTGAATTATCCTTCCTGACGTATCCGAAGTTCAAAATATCCATTCCTACCAAACAGACGCACCTTTCCTTCACGTGCATTGCCTGTGCCATTTTCCTTTACATGGACAAAAATGTAATCATTAGCAGAGTCTAACTGCGGATAAGTAATAGCACCTTCGTGCCGTTGTTCAGCTATCCCGATCCAATCACATGAATCGAACACTTCCCCGTAATTCGTATATAACATAGGAAGCACTGTATATGACCGACCGATAGAGGAATGACGTTCAACAGTTACCGTTTTTTGTAGAACACCATATTGGATAATACTCGTAAAAGAGTATTCCGTACCTGCAACTTCACTCGATTCCGTGAAACACAAATCCATCTCGACGGGATTATCAGGAGTATCATTACAAACTGTTTCCCCCGTTATTTCTGTCCCATCTGCTTTCACCGTTATCAATCCACGCTGAAGATTAGGATAATTCGGATCAAACATGGTGTAACCTTCCAATGATTCATCCCGGATGCACCGGTAGAAATGACCTAACACAAAAGAATTCAAGGTTTCATTACTGTATATAATCCAACGGGAATTTTCAAATCCCATCTGATAACCATTCTGCAAATAATTCTCTTGATAATCATGTGTACCATTATACTCTAATAACATGAATGCTTCCATATCATTAGTAAATCCATTCTTTTCTGCATTCTCGAATGAATTAGCGCCAAATCCCGTAACACTCCGGATATTCAGTTTATAGTAATCATTGCCTACAATTGAAGTCAACGGAACTTTTTCTCCTGTAGCATCATCTATTGTACATAAACGGAGTTTATAGTATCCTTCCTTTTCTGTCCCATCCGCTGCCGTATATTTTCCATGTACAACGATGTGAAATCCTTTATGCGCATCCAAACCCATTTTCCGAATCTGATACAGATAAATAGGATTTGACGAAGGAGCAAGGTTACTGACGGACAAAGTGGACGGACTGGTATAATCCACGTCTGCCAATACAGAGGCTGACACAGGACAACCCAACCAATTTATTGAAATCAATTCAAAATTGTTGTCTGCCACTCCCACACTGAATTTCGCAACATTCCGTTTTAAACTGAAACCATTGCTACCGTCACTTTCCATCGCATTACGAATAGCTATCATGTTGAGTGATGAAAGAGTTATGCGCCTGGTAGCCATTACAAAGGGTGGTTTTACAAGTGCTTTCGTACTTGTGCATATCCTGCTTTCCAAGTCCTGTAAAGTATGTATTGTCCCTGCTTCCATCGGATAATTAGCTATCAGATACAATGTATGCTCTCCTGTCGCCGAAGGAATGTTTACTGTCGTCTTATATTCATTTCCAGTCCATTCCAATACAGGATGCTGATGATAAACAATTTTTCCGTCATGATTGAATATCAGAAAATCCATACTTTCAACCTTTGCTTCATCGGCAGGGGTACCTGTTCCCCGCGTATACACAACAGACTCTTGTTGCACACTTAGTTTCAAAACCATTTGCTCCTGTACTTCTGTTGTATCGTTAATATCCGACATTTCATCACTATTGCAAGCCCCCAAAGAGAAAAGCAATACAAACAGGACTAATTGAATATATTTCTTTTTTACTATCATATCTATCATTTTTCTTATCCAACAGGGGGATAACGTAATTTCACACAACGCACCGTATGTCTCCCATTTCGCAATTCATCCGTCGTGGCACTTCCATCCGGATCGCTCATTGTTGCTACAATGAAGGTACCGTCCTCATTCTTTCCCCAATAACTGTCCGAAAAGAAATTATTGGGAAGCCCGTTGGTTCCGGCATTCAGGAAAACATAATTCATTTCTTTTCCTGTAGGCAATCTCCATCCACTACCTAAATTTGCACATATAGAGGACGCATTTTCCTTCGTGACATTCGTTACATCTGAACTTGAGACTATAAAATCTGAAAGTTCAGGAGGACGAACATCAAGTGTACAGTTATAGCGATATTTTTTATTCTCTTTATAATCGTCTATGAGATTTCCCGATCCGTAACTTACATATGCCTTTCTGCCATTTGTATCATGTTCCTCTATGCACCATGCTTCAGCAGAATTAATCGCCCAATTTTCACGTATGGTAGCTAATCTCCAGCATCCTTTCCCTCTTGTTGCATCATTCTCATTTACTCCTTCAGGATAATATGCTCTACATCCAGTTTCCCGGGTGGCTCTTTTATAAAACTCATCATTATAAATACCCGTACGTATCCAGTTAGCCTCTTCCCAATATCCCATGGCTTCAGCCCAAGTAACAAGGTTATTTCCGACACGAATTGTTTCAGATCTATAAAGTTGCAGATTAAGTTCAACAGATGCGGTACCCGATTTTAATGTAGTTACATATATAATATCATTACCAGTATTCCAATTTCCACGTCTGAACCCGACGCGACCGCTTTTCTTTGTCGCGTCATCATATTCTATTGTCATCTGCAGTTGATTACCGATTGTCACCTCATCGGGAAGTTTCACTTCAACCGGAGCGTTACAAGCAAAACGCACATACGAGTAAAAGCGTAAAGACTTTACTTCGACCGTCTTTTTGTTGACTGCAAGAAAACTAGCTCCCGTTATTTCAATCGGAACATTGACTTCCGACCATCCGGAAACGTTGGATTTCACTTCAAGGGACTCCTCTCCATAACCGGTAATCGCTTTAATATTCAAACTATAATGCCTGTTGCGGGTTATATTCCATTCTGTAGAATGTGAATCAATTGAATTCATCGCATCACCAATCGGCAAAGTATATATACGGGTGATTCCTCTTGATGTCCCTTTAATGCGCAATACCATTCTGTAAATCTCATCCATCGGCAGATATTCCGGCAAATATATATCACCGGATGACCATGTGAAATGATTCTGTTCTGCACTGCTATTTTCTAGTGAAAAAACGCGGTTATCTAGAAACCCCTCTTCTATCCTGTATTTACAGGAAGCCAGATAACTATACTTTGGAATACGAAATAACTCCATAGACTCAAGATTAACGAATTCACCTGTAGGGTTTCCATTTTCACAAATCTCCGTACTAAGGTCAAACTTCACACTTAACTTGGCAATCACTCGTTGCAACTTTATCTCCAATTTTGAAACAGAAGCGGATGCCCCTTCCGGATATATCTCATTTTTACTCCGTACATTCACATTGAGCAACTGCCGGAAAAATACAAATTTTGAAGCACTCAGGCTGCTTTCCGTATTCATCTGAATATTTTTCAATTCTTCAGGGCTATTGATTCCCGAAAGATCTACCGGTTCATTTCCTATCACATAAATATCATTGTATCCTATATAGGTAATGGCAACATAATCTTCATTTACATCTATCAATTGATTGCTGACTAAAACTTTAGGGCCGTAAGGATTGGAAGTACGTGTCGAGAAAATAATAACACGCAATTGTGATACCTCATTTTCATCCCCTGCAACAAGTTTCGGCATGATACTGACAGGAATTTCCTTGCCTTCCCCCTGGCCATTACTATCGGAAGATGCTTCTATTCCGTCAGTACAAGCAGTAAGCAGATATAATAATGTCACAACGAAGCTATATATATAAACTAATTTCAGTCTCATTCTCTCGTTTAATTATAAAGTATCACATTTCCGTATCCTGCAATATGATTGTCCACCCTGATACGGTAACAGCCGTTTGCATATAAGTATCCGTGTCACCGTCCAGATCATCTATAAGCGATATTTCTACTTCATACACATCTTGCCGGTCAAGTTCCGACTGGATGCGGGTATATGGATGCATCCGGATAAGTTCGACTAAGTCAGAACGGTAGAGTTCTTTGGCTGTGCCGTCCTGCATCAAACGTTCTATCAGTAGCGTCAATTTTTCCCCTTCCACCAAACGCATCAAAGAAAAAACGCCTGCAAATTGATTCCATGCATCATTATTTACGCCCTGATATGGATAATATGTCAATTCGTTGCCCGAAGCAACTACAGAATTATCAAATTTATAGGTCGCCCCTTTGGGATCAAGTACACGGACACGCACGCCATCCGCACAGCGGTGAATACATGGTATTCCGCTTTTTTCAAACCACTTCACATTCAGATGCAAATGATTCTCATTCTTTATAAGTGAAAGAACTTCAGTGTGTTCCTTCACATCGTTTACTTCTACTTGTTTCATAGCATGAAAAACAGGAGTCAGTCTATGGTTCACGCTACGGTCTTCAGCTGCGTTGAGTGATAATAACACCTGCTCAAGCGTAGTTTGTCCGGCAATAAAGGCCGGTTGTAAAGTCACTTCATCAGTCAAGTTTCCCCATGCCACCAACGTATAGCTACCGGCAGAAAGTTCCGGGTCAATCCGAAAATCTTTCGGGAAAGGCGTCCCTTTACGAGTTATACATTTCAAAAAACATCCGGCTGCATCAAATACATACAAGTCTATTTGCTGTACGTCAATGTTGAAGCGATCGGGACAAGTATTGTCCGTGTGATGAACATATTCGAAAGCCACCTGGAAACTTCCCTGCGGACAATCGGAAAAATCTTCATTAACGCATCCTGTAATAAGCCATAATAGCATTGATATGTATACCACCATCCTTCTTTTCCGGTAAAATGTACTATGCATGTTAAATTGTTATTGAGAGGGATTTTAGATTCTTTTACCGGGGACAATGCCCCGGCAAAAGAATCCGTTAAAATCTATTTTTAATGAACCGGCAGACTAATAGCAATTACATTCCCAGTTCTGCATCCTGTTCAACTTTCGTCCATGGTTCCACTGTGATATGTGCCTGCATGTACGTTTTCTGGTTGATGGGATCTGTCGGGTCCACGGTAACATCTTCATCATCGGGATAACCGATTGAAGTAATTTTTGAGATATTTACATTGTAAAAACGGTTGCGCATTACCGAATAGAACAGGTTGTTGGCTTCCGTCTTTCCGTCCATATTATCTTCAACATTCACACGATAATAACAAGTACCTCCGGTGTACTGAAAAATACGTATTGTTCCTTCAATACTTTCCTTATAGCCCGGTAGTGCATTCTTGGGATGCGAATATTTCTTGATGGTAACAACTGAATAAATACCTTCAGAAGTAGAGAATGAGCTTCCATAATATACACTTACAGAATTTTCTATATCACCTTCGTCTACAGCACTTCCCTCGTCTACTGCATTTAACCATTTCTGTTTTCCGGCTTTATTCAAATAAGTCTTTAAAATCATGCCCAAGCCATAGTTTGCCAAGTTTCCACTAAAGTCTGCAGGAGCCGTATAAATCTGATTTTCCCATTCCGGGACAATAAAATATGGCGGTACATCTTTTCCTCCTGTAGTATAATCAGTTCCGTCTAATTTATTTTCGATACTAAGATTGCCACCATCATTTTTCACTTCAACAGCATTAATCATCACATTAGCCGCCGGAGCAAATACACCTTTCACCAACACATAAGTAGTATTTCCCCTTACCGGTGTCTGATTGGAGTTCTCCGGCAAATATATAGACTCTATAGCTTCCCCGTCAGCACTTGCTTTCAAATCCAAATTAGGCTCATTCACCTCGTCATAATATTTAGCGAAATCTGCAAATGTAGAGCTAGTATTGGTCATTGTATAAAACGGCGTAAGGAAACCATCAACATGATTATGCAGAAATATATAGCTCTGAACCGGAAGATTACGAACCGTAAAAGTCGGAGTAAGTAATTTGCCTAATGTATTACTTTCACTATCTTTCAATATCAAAGCATCCGCATTTGCATAAGTAGCCTGCAACTTAGCAGCAGCACGGGATATGAACACCTCCAAATGATTGTTTTTCTTCATTTCCGCCGAACTATCATACGCCGGTTTCGAGCAATCCTCAGCAGAAATCCCGGGATATAATGTGTATTCGGTTGCCTTCAATACGTTTGCCATCAGGAAACCATTGGTCGCCGCATTCCCATTACCGGATATTTTATCAAAATTACCGACACGCGATACAGCAACTGCTGTTTCTACACCTTTGGTATGAGCAATACGTCCTGCTTTCGTACAATGTGTCAAAGTAACAGCTTCAAATTGAGTAGTTGTAGTGGTAGACGTAATCCAGTCGTCTTGCATATTAGCTACTACATACACTTTCTTTTTACCGGAAGTTAGTTTCAATACAGCAGTGTGCTCCGTGCCATGTTCATCTACAGTAGCATTATCCGTCTTTGCTTCAAAGCTACCGGATTCATTGAAGATATAAGCCCGCAGATTTTTGATGTTTTTTTCTGTAGTAGTACCTTCATGTGTGTCACCCGTTGCACGTGCTACAACACCATCTTTGCCCAGTTTAAATGTAAACTTCGCCCAAGTAGGCTCTCCCTCTATGACTTCGGTATTACCATTGTCATCGCTTCTTTCTTCACCTAGCTTGTCCTCACTGCTACAAGCAGCAAACGTTATTGTTGCCAGCGCAAATACTCCGATTAGAAAATAATTCTTTCTCATTTTTGTCTTATGATTAAAAAATAAATTATTATATATTGAGATTTATATGGTTCCATTTTTCATCCGGTAATACACCTTGATGTATCCGGCTCGACGCAGTTGCGGAAAGAAGTGTTCTTCCAAATAACGATAGGGCACTCCTCTTTTCAAACGTTGCAACTGTCCCTCACGGCCTTTCATTATCGGAACTGAATCAATAATATTCAATACTTCCTTACGGTATTCCATATCAGAGTGTTCCACTTTATAACGTAGTTCTTCCCAGCCCTCATCACCATTCACAAGCGCAAAGCAACTATCCGCCAAAGCAATCCGGTCGGCTATATATTGCTTCAGCGCTTCAGCTCGTTTTCCAGACAATCGCTTGTTGAATTCAAAAGCCCCCTCGGGTGAGGAAAGCCCCAATAGCACTACGCGAGCTATCTCTACTTCGGGATCTTCACTAATACGGCGAATTACATCAATGATATGTTCCAGCACTCTCTCATTATCCAGATAATTGCTATCTATCTCTGCCTTTGCAAGCTTGAAATAAACAATCTGTGCTCCTTCCTGCTCGCCCGCCAGAATCCTTTTACCCGCTGAATAGTTATCTATGGGTTCTACAAATTTCTCTGTTTCAGCCAGTACTTCCGTAGCACATTTATGCGGTAACATTTCCGGTATTTCCACCTTATTCTTTATTTCCGGCTTAACAATAGAATATCCATCCGTCCGGTTCCACGTAAACAATTCCACCATATCCAACTCCTTTTTCATACAGCAATTTCCAAGTTGCCGCCATAACACTAACTTTGCCTGCCATATCCAAAGTTGATTGGCCAACATCGGAGTTGAACATGTTATTGTATTCCATTGCCGATTGGATACTGTATATATTAAGTCTTTCTCTGCTTTTGATGAGTGAAGCACTTTTTGTCTTCGAACTATTTTCTCCCGTATTTTGCCATTTACGCGTATGACAGGGAAAGCAAAAGAGTGATTTCCCTTTATATCTATCAATATAGGTGTAAGCAACAACTCATCATTTGCTTTTGTAATGCCGGGAGCAATCATCAAATGAAATCTCAAACTCACAGAATCACCTTGAGCATTCTTCTCTATAGAAAAATTATTGATCTTGATCGAATCATTATTTTGAGCGGAAACTGACATGACCGTTATACTCATAAAAAAGGAAAGTATTATAATCTGAAAACTATTCATTTGGGATATTATTTAAGTAAATATATGATAGATACAGCGGTACGTGTAGGCCCTAAATAATTACGGTTGTTTACGCTTAAACGCTTACCACATTCCTTACACGGGTATTTACTATAATGCAGGTGTGCATAGCCGATCCCTAATGTCCCTTCTATACTCCAATGTGGTGAAAGAATCCACTGATACCCATAACTGAATCCGAATCCGGCAAGATTTCCCTGTCTTCTAAAGTCACCTAGTCCCCAATATCGAATATTACTGACATTATATTGTCCATAAAACAAATGTCCACCAAAGAAATGTCCATTGAACCGTTCACAAAGCCAATAGCGAAACTCTGATTGTATCAACCAATGCTTCATTTTTCTATTGTTGGAACCATAACCATTCTTACCCAAAGGAAAAGGATTGTAGGCTCCCCACAAGTCAACAGTCAGTTTGGGAGATATTCCCCATTCCACCCCTATGTTTGGTGTTTGTAACAACCCGCCATAAAGTAAATTCGTTTTTACTGCTATATCTTGTGCTCTAACCGCAAAACATCCTAGCAAAGTAAATAGACCAATAAGTAAGCCGGCTTTATTTCTTATACAATCATTCATTTTATACAGTCTTTTCAAACTATTTCTTATGCATCTCTATTCCGTAATAGAGATGCATAATTACACATAAATAATAAACATTTAATTATCAACGAATTATATTACAGAAACTAATAACAGAATGTTTCAATATCATAATATAATGAATCATAACAAACAAAATAAATAATATTATTCTGATATATAATTCATTAAAAAAATAGATACTGAAACAATTGTGAAACAAACAGATAAGTAACAGACTAAACAATTAAAACAGTTATTGCCATGGAAACAAAACATACAAAAAGCGAACTTTTGTACATTGAAGAACATCAGTCATGTCAAAACTACATGACAACGATTGAAACCGGATTCAAATATCTTGAATTCGCCAAGAATGCAGCATTTGAAGAAGATAATACAACTAAAAATTATCTTCTGTTCTTTCTGAAAGGCGATTTCACCATTTGTTGCAACCAGTTTCATAACAAGCTGTTTCATGCCGGAGAAATGATACTCATCCCTCGTTCTTCCCGGCTAAAAGGATTTGCGGAAACCGATTCAAGCCTGCTCTCCATGTTTTTCGATATACCAGCAGAGAACTGTGACAAGCTCATATTACAGTCTTTATCAAATGTATGCAACAACATTAAATATGACTTTTCACCAATTAAAATACGCTATCCACTAACACTATTTCTCGAGGTATTAACTCACTGCATCAAGAACGGAATGAGTTGCGCACACTTACACGAGCTGATGCAACGAGAGTTTTTCTTTCTTTTACGAGGGTTTTATGAAAAACAGGAGATTGCAGCATTATTCCACCCCATTATCGGAAAAGAAGTGGATTTTAAAGATTTTGTCATGCACAATCATACCAAAGTAGATAATATAGAGCAGCTTATCTCACTATCGAATATGGGAAGAAGCTGTTTTTTTACCAAATTCAATGAAGTGTTTGGTATGACAGCTAAACAGTGGATGCTGAAACAAAAGAACCAAAGAATATTGGGAAAAATGACGAAACCGGGAGTATGTATAAAAGATATCATTGAAGAATTGGGATTTGATTCGCAAGGTAACTTCAACCGTTACTGCAAACAACATTTCGGATGTACCCCCAAACAACTGATAGAGCAATGTCAGGCAACCAATCAAACGAGTTAGCCATTATTATCTCTATCTGTACAAAATGAATAAATTATTGGACTTTATGATAAATTCAATAATGAAAAATTTCATTTACTTTGCAGCGTGAAATATATTAAGAAACAAAGGTATTTTTAATATGCATCTCTATTACGGAATAGATTACAATATTGCAAAGATAAATAAAAATATGATATCTTCTAATTCTCAACAGATTATATTACAAATAATTATTTCATTTGGATAAGTTTGTAACGATGCTATTCACCTGATTGAGCATGGATACATCAAAATCCTTTAAATAGACGCGTGTCATTTCTTCCGAAGTGTGTCCAAGTCCGGCACTAATCACAGAAATCGGAGCTCCATAGTCACGTGCGAGGGTAGCCCAGGTATGGCGTGCAGTATATGTCGTCAACGGTACTTTAATATCAGCTACAACAGCGATTTTCTTCAAATGCCGGTTAATACGGCCCAACGCCAAACGATACTGTTTGTATCCAGAAGCATATTCACCGCTGATTATCGGAAAGAGATACTCATTTTCTGTCTTATATTTATCTATCAAGCCCTGCATCTGCGGAGTCACCGCTATACGAATCAACTGTTTCGACTTATGACGGGAATAGGTCAGCACACCATTGCAAATATTGACCTTCTTCAAAAGAACAATATCAACAAAAGCCATTCCCTGCGCATAAAAGCTAAACAGATACAAATCGCGGGCAAACTCCAGTTGCGGTTCATTCGTCAAATCCAAGTCCGCCAGAATCTGCATATCCTTCCGTGACAAAGCGCGTTTCACAGTCTTCGCCGGACGGGTCTGCGCTTTAGCAAACGGATATTCGCCACGGGGATGATAGCCGTCCGTTACCGCCTGGTTATACAAAGAGCGCAAGTTGCGCAGATAATAACTTACCGTATTGCCGGAAGCACCGTTACTATACAGGAAATCCTCATATCTCCTGACGAACGCCAAATCAACCTCCGACATCCGCACATCGGGGCGACTTATAAATTTTGCCAACGACGAACGGGTACTCTTGTAGGCCGCAGCCATTCCCACTTTCTTCAACTCCTGCTTACGCTCAATCTGCGCATTGATATATCGCAATAAATAAAACTGTGGTTTTCCTGTACCAAAAGCATTTTGAGCCAGAATATCCTCCACTGTAAATTCTTCCCTTGTCCGCTCAAGCTGCCTGATCCGTGTATCAATCTGATTCCGCATCTTCCGTAGCTCGCGGTTCATTTTCACAACCTCCGTAGCCGTAAAAGTAGAACTTACGCCATTCATAATCTTCCCTTCCAGCTCGTCAAACACCTCTTCTTTCATCCGGTAGCCTGTATACAGTAACTTTTTTCTCCGATTGTGTATCACCTGAAATACTAAAGGGTAACTACCATTATTCAATATCCTGCTCTTGTTCAGCATAAGTTTCACTGATGTTATCATATCTTGCTTTTTTGTTTGAGACGTAAAAGTACAAAGTTCACCTTACTTATCAGAACTATTTTTCCGCCTATTACGCAAGAAACAAGAAGTGGAATAAAAAGTTTTTCCACTTTAAGAATAGTTATCTAATAAATATAGTTAAAATACACGCTCTAGTAATCAGTATATTTTTATTACATATCTCCAATATGCATACGCATAAATTAGAGATGTATACTATTTATGATATTTCATTACACAATATAAATATTGTCGCTATTATTCCTTTTGAAGAATTAGAATATTAGGCATAGCTTTGCACTATGGATTTTAGGGAACCGTCCGTTCCTTTAAAAGGAAGAGGTCATTCCTCGGTGTGCAACGGGCCGTTCCTTTAAAAGGAACGGCCCGTTGGTTTTAAAGGAAAAACCGACATTTGTAACCATTTGAATTTCAAGTCCTTACCGAATTAGAATTCCGTCCCCGTAACCCATGGGATTTTTTCCAACAAACACGACGGAATCTGCCGCACGAAGCGGCAATCAGTATACAACAAATTTCAACAATTCAAAATTCAAATCCCATGGTTACAGTCACGTTTGCCATTAAGCCATATCTGGCGAGGTACATGTATGTCCGGTACGGACAAAGTTTAGAGCTTCTATCACATAACAATCCACCGTCAAGGCTCCCCATTCCAATCCACCTCTCCCACCTCACTCCCATTTATCATTTCTTGCATCAATTATCCGTTCCTCATCCGCAAGGCGTCTCCTGGAAAGAGACTGGAAATATCACTTTTGTTCTTCCTAGCCCAAGACAGGGCAAGAACCCGGAAATCTACAATTACTTCGGTCAGGACAGTATCTTTATTATTGAAAAGGAAATTGAGGTGGAAATGAAAGCCGAGCTTTATTCGTTTCTGTTGGAAAATAAGTTCAAAAATGGGGTGATGTATATAAAGTCGATGCATGAGTTTGTGGTAAAGTATGATATGGAGGAGTCGGTGGAAGAGGAAAGTTTGATGAGAGGGTTTCAGAGGTGGAGAAAGAAAATGAAAAAGATATAACGTTACAGAATTCATCATATCCTAATTAGAGACCTTTTAAATAAAATCGTCCTACCAAACAAAATCTTTCCCACAAATGGTGAAATAGGACATCTTCATAAATGACATTGCTTTTTTAAAACATAACTTTTCCAAAAATACAATTGGTTTATATATATAAAAACTATCATCAAATATTTCATATTACTAATTTTCTTCTTACACTGTCAATACATTTTCCAGAAATATAATGATGTAAAAGAATAAATTAATATTATATTTGCATATTCGACATATATTATCACATAACTCAAATATTATTATGGAAAGCGCAAAAGACATTCTGTTTGAATTAAGACATAAAGAAAAAAAAATATCAGATTTAGTTAGATTCTTAAGTATTAGATGTGATGAAACTCCCAATTACTCTTTACTTATGGGCGCAGGTTGCTCCATAACTTCAGGTATAAAATCAGGAACCCAATTAATAAATGATTGGAAAAAAGAAATCATTGAATATGCTGATGACTATGATACAAGTATCACTTCTGATGAATATTTCGAAAAACAAAACTGGTTTGATGAAAGAAATCCCTACTCTTCTCTTTTCGAAAAACGATATGATTTACAGCGACAAAGAAGAGCATTTGTTGAAAATGAAGTAGCAAACAAGAATCCTTCAATCGGGTATGCTTATTTAGTAAAACTTATAGAAAACAACTATTTTAATGCAATATTCACAACAAATTTTGACGACTTACTGAATGAAGCTTTTTATAGATTTTCTAATGTCCGTCCAGTTGTATGTGCTCACGACTCTGCTATTACAAGTATTACAGTTACTTCTAAACGTCCCAAAATAATCAAACTTCATGGAGATTATTTATTCGAAGATATAAAAAGTACTTTAAGAGAAACTGAATCATTAGAAGGAAATATGAAAAATAAATTCATTGAATTTTCTAAAGATTATGGACTTATTGTAGTTGGATATGCAGGAAATGATAGATCAATTATGGACATTTTATCTTTTCTATTGAAAAAAGAAGAATTCTTTAAAAATGGTATTTATTGGTGCATTAGAAAAGGAGATGAAAATATTTCAGATGATCTCAAAAAATTACTATGGAAAGATAAAGTCTTTTTCATACAAATTGAAGGTTTTGACGAATTAATGGCTGAACTTAATAAACGTTTAAACAAAGGTGTATTGCCCATTGATAATGCAATTCTAAGCAGTGAACATCAAATTAAATTAATTAAAAGCTTAACATCGAATGAATATGTAGAAAAATCTAATTCTAAAATAATTCAAGAAGACTCCAAAAGATTAAAGAAAATGGTCAATCACAATATTTTTGAAGATTTTTTCAAACACGTAGATGTAAAAAAAGAGAAAAAAGATAATACAACAAGAAAAGATAGTTCATCTAAAATCTCCGAAGAAGAAAAAAAACTTTAAATAAAGTAAGAATTTTATTTCTAGAAGACGAAACAGAACAGGCCTATAAATTAATCAATGAACAAAAATTAGAAGATTCTGATAATTCAAGTTACAAAGCTGAATTATTAGAAATGAAATTAGCATTACTTCATAATATGAATCTCGAAAACAACATAGAATATAAACAAACAATAGACTCCTTGATTGCAATTAAACCTAATACAGAGATGTATTATATAGAAGCTGTCAATTCGTTCCCTGAAATAAAAGATAAGATAGAATATATAGATAAAGCTATAGCAATATATCCCAATGACTATAGCTTATATAGAAAAAAAAGGAGACTTTATGGCTGATTATTACAATTCATTAATTAATAAAGAAGAATCAGACATCGCTCCAAATGCAATAACAACATGTTATCTTACCAGCATAAAACTAGATGGAAGTATATTCAATAAAGCATGGGTTAATTTATGCGACTGGTATAGTCATCTATACAAGAAGGAAAATGAAAAAAAGAAAGAAGAAATATTATCTCTATTAAAAAAGTATAAAGAGCAAAACGAATATCATCCCAATTATCTAAAAGTCTGCCACCGTTATAGTAATATGATTAATGAAAAAATTGATAAGCTTTTGATTAATGGATATAGTTTTGCTAAGCAAACAGATGATCCTACATGGGTAGAATCAACAGTCTTAATTTTACTTGATTATTTTGAAGAAAAAGATCAAAAAAATGAACTAACTAAATTCATGGAAGAATTTGAGAAGGAATACAACCCATCTTATGACTATTTATTAAAAAAGGCAACTATCTTTGCCAAAAAGTTTGACAACATAGCTGAATCTATAAAAATTTTAGAAGATATCGAAAATGGAAACTACTTCAGAAATAATATGCTAATAAAGCTATATGCTATTATACAAGAAAAAGAAAAAGCTCAAATTATTGTAGATAAATATAATAAAATTGACCATGAAATACTTATCTTATACAATCTCGAATTTGAAGAATATGAAACTGTCTGCAATCTTATTGAGAAATATTGGGAAACACATAAGAAAGACGTTAGCACATTTGTGAGTTATTCTTATGCAAAATTAAAATTAAAACAATATAAAGAAATTTATTGGGACTTAAAACAATATTACGATAACCCTCAAACTTGTATACCAGAAATTGCAATTAATTATTTTATAGCAGATATCAAACTCAATAAATTAGATGATAAGAAAATAAAGAATAAAATACTAAATAATAAAGATTTGTATGATAATGATGTCATAGCTGCAGCTTATTCACTCATCGGTGATATACCAAATGCGCTGGATTATTTATCTAAAGCTATAAAAGATGACAATTTACTCAAATATTCTGTGCGAGATTGGCCCGCATTTGAAAATTGTAAAAATGACAATCGGTATCAAAGAATTATAGGTATAGCTTAAAGGGACTCTCCATCATATTGAGAACAAAGAATTCGGAGCTCTCCATACAGTTATGAAGAGCTCCTATTTTTCTACAAAAAATAATGTTTTGGTAAATGTTCCTGCTTCTCCTTTACCATTAAGATAAATCCTAAAAGATCTTTTATTTCATCTTGATAGTCTCGTGGAAAACTTGAAATATACTTTTGAGGAACAACAAGTGTAAGTCGGGAATCATGCATCTCCTTTAACTGATTCTTTGATATTCCCTGCTGAAGAGTAAATAAGAATTTAACATCCACACGATCCGCCTCCGTCAAAACTTGCCGCCAACGATCTTTGCAAGTAGTCTTAGCCCCCAAAACAATAAGGTCCCCAGCTGGAAATTGTATATTACGATAACATTTACCATTGGGAAAAAGGAAATCCGGCTTTTTATTATCTTCAGTTACAGCTTGCTCCTCAAAAACAAGTGCATTATGTACAAATATATCAGATAAATGATGCTCTAATGATTTACCAGCACGAGACTTACGACGATTAAGCACTTCATTAGCTGTTTGTATAAATGTATCAATACTATCAAAAGAATGTGTTATCATATCCGCATAAAATTTTTCTTCCATACATTTAAACAGTCGGAACTCTGTATCCACCCAATTCAACAAGACATCATCAGGATTAGTTTTAAAAACATTTTCACCAATTTTATAAGCCTTATTATAACATTCTCGTGCTCCTAATGCCATTTGTCGAGTGTCTGGAAATTTATCAAAACGACTAACAAAATCACGGAAGAGTTGCACTATTTTTTCGTCTGGTTTAATAACACCCGCGACATCTATTAGTTGATTTGTTTCGTCTGGAGCAAGATTGAAATAAGCAAAAAATCCATCTATATCTTCATCAGCACTAAGAACATAGCCTAAATAATCTTCTTCAGTATATTTAGCAATAATGAGTAAATCTCCAACATTATCATCTTGAAAAAAAGGAAAGCCTCGACCAAAACGGGTTATACGATACTCATTACGTGTACCTTGTCCATAATATTTCATACAACTTTCCGTTGTAAAATCATCCTGCCATTTTATTTGTACAGTTTTCTCCTTATTTTCTCCTTTTTTCCCCGGTTCATCAAAAAGTAAACTTGATGCACACTTAGGTATATAAAAACCAGCTTGATGACTTCCTGTTGCACCTGTATCATTTCCAGTAATAAACCGGCACCAAGCAGCTTTAGATTGCTGTACACTTTGTATCGCAGAGTCCAGTATGTTGCTCATAATTATTGATTGTTTTAATAATTTGTTCAGAAACTGCAGTTATGAGTGGAACTACTACAGAATTTCCACACTGTCGATACGCTTGTACATCAGAAACTTGATCTAAACGATATTTATCAGGATAGCCCATCAATCGAGCACATTCACGAGGCGACAATCTTCGAGGATTTTTCCCATTTCCTTGCGGAACAAGTATTTCTGAACCATCTTTATAGTAACGGGCACTCAATGTACGAGAGATACCGTTAAGATCAACCATCCCAAACCCAAAACCATTTCCTTTTGCACGATGCTTCTCTGCATAGTTTTGTAAATAACTCCAAAGTTTATCACTCAATGTATATTTATCATCAATATCTGACTCTAAAATCTCCCGTATGCCCCGTGTAGATTGTTTTTGTTCAGGAAAACAGAATTGTTCTTCTCCATGAAAAATTTCACGATTAAATCCAACAATCATAATACGCTCCCGATGCTGAGGTACATAAGCCTGCCCATCCATAACCTGAAAATGAATTGAATAATTCAATTCTTCCAGTGTACCTTTTATAATCTTAAAGGTATTACCCTTATCATGTGACATCAAATTCTTCACATTTTCCAAATAAAATGCTTTAGGACGATGACGACTAATAATATCCGCTACATCAAAAAAAAGTGTACCTTGAGTTTTGTCCTTAAAGCCCGTTTCCCGTCCTAAACTTTTCTTTTTAGAAACACCGGCAATAGAAAAAGGTTGGCAAGGGAAACCTGCACATAAAATATCAAAATATTGAGGTATATAACTTTTAGTAACTTCTTTCGTTATATCTCCAAATGGCATTTCACCGAAGTTCGCCAAATAAGTTTTTTGAGCATATTTATTCCATTCTGAAGAAAAAACACATTTTCCTCCTTGTGCTTGCATTGCCAAACGAAAACCTCCCATACCCGCAAACAAATCAATAAAAGTAAATTGGGGAGATTGAGGACTTGGGAAAGGAACCCTAAAAAAGTCAGAAAAGAGACTATACTCAACTGGATTTTCAGCAACCTTCATTACATACTCTTCAGTTATCGTCTCTTCTTTATTACTTTTTTTTCGCTCCAAAAATTCCCGGATAGTATATAATATTTCTTTCTTGTTTTGTTCATTACCAATGCAATCATTATTATGCAGGTAATGACTTAACACTGCCAATTGGTTCTCCCAACTAGTTTCGCCATATATCTTGATGCCATTTTGTACATCAACCTCTTCCGGAAAGTCAACGAGTTTTATATCTTGTATGATGAATTGCTTAGCTGTCATTCAATTATTGATTTGGATACAAAAATATAGTTTTTTATCGAGAATAACGAATACCATCTTCACTAATAGTATTAATAACCAAAATAAGAGAGGACAAAGCTGGTACATCATTGCCCTGAGAAATATTCCATTCTATTTTTTATAATTAGCTAATACAGTCAGTCTATATGTTTTGCATTATAGTTTTCTAATACTATCTTATTCAAAGTATATAACAACCCTTTCAAATTTTGTTCCCGGACTTTACTTTTCAATTGACATTCCCATAATAAGACAACATGCCACCCCATATTTCGGAGTTGCATTCGTTCTTTTAAATCCCGTTCTTTATTCTTCCCTATTTTTTCTTTCCAGAATTCTGTATTGGTCTTCGGCAAAACATAGTATTTACACCCTTCATGACCATGCCAAAAACACCCATTAATAAAGATCACAGTTCTATACTTTCTTAACACAATATCAGGAGTCCCTGGCAACCTTTTCACATTAACACGAAAACGAATACCTTGGGAAAATAGATATTTTCGCACAAGAATCTCCGGCCTCGTATTTTTACTACGAATATTCGACATACACTTCCGCCGTTGCTCTTTTGTCAAAACGTCTACCATACCTATACAAAATTTAAATACAAAAAATAAATGATTCCTAATACAAAGATAAAAAATTATCATCCATGAATTATAATATTAAACACAAAGAATGCACTCATTACCTCTTCAATCCCCACACTCTCAAAACAAAGTAAGCCTTCAGGAGTCTGTGCAAAAAACTTAGAAGCTATATTGAATTATCATTTATTTTTCGTATATTTATGGATAAGAAACTAAACAATATATCTATAAACTACATAGTAGGAGAAAACAGGAATCAAGTTCGAATGACAACACTTGAACAATTAGTTGCACCAAATTCTAGGGTAAGGGTTATCGATTTATTTGTGGATATCTTGTCTATAAATGAGCTGGAGTTAAACATGTCAAACTTCAATCAGAAGGGACACTACCGTATAATCCTTCAACATTACTAAAATTGTATTTATATAGTTATAAGTACTCAATAAGGTCATCAAGAAAGTTGGAACACTCCTATAAAATAAATGTGGAATTATGATGACTATTAGGAGACTGAATACCCTCTTTTCGGAAAATTGCTTTTCCCCCCAAAAAACTAGGCAGAATAAATATCAATAAATTATTCTAACAGTATTTTAACAACTCTCAAATTTTTCGATTATAATCGAAAATTTCATTGTATCAGATTATACATTAAATCTCCCCATTCACCCCTAATCCGAACAAGGCAAAATCGCCCAAGCAAGGATCATCCGGGAAGACCTCAGCCAATGCTGCCGTTATCTGGCGGGCATTTTTCAAAGAAAAAGTTTCCGTATCCGTCAACTTGAAATAATGTGCCACCCGGCATACATGTGTATCTAAAGGGACAATCAAATCTCTACGATCAAAACTTTCCCAAATCCCCAAATCGACCGCCGAGTCCCGACGAATCATCCAACGCAAAAACATATTCAGTTTCTTTTGAGGGCTTTTGGCAGAGACTTCAAGAAATGCACATAGCTTTTCCATCGGTATTCCGGGGTATGTCTTCAAGGCTTCTTCCAGACTTTCAAACTGTGTATAAGCAATGTATAATCGCTGAAAATATCCATAGAAATCAGCATGTGACAGCATCCGATAAAAACTACTGGTTGCTCCCGATGGGAAATCTCTCTCCCACTGACGGGACAGTACATACTGATAAGGCGAATCTCCCATTAGCCCGTGCAATTCGTCCACTTTCTTCAAGATCTGTTTGCGATTGCCAAAACTCATAATCGCCGTCAGCAAACCGCTGACTTCGATATCCTGTTTCAGCGTATAACGATGGGGAAACTGCACCGGATCGCTTTGTATAAAGTCTGCGCGATGATACATCTCCGCACACATCAAAAGTTTATTCTTTATATCTTCAGTCATTTCGAGAAAGTATCAAGTATTGAAAGTACAAAAATACATATTCTAGTTGGATTTCCTCTTTAAGTAAATGATAGATTGCATCCCTAATAAAATAACAAACAAATATTCTGCCGTCATATACACAGTCAGAGAAGCATGAAAACATTCACTTAACAGATACAGATAAATCAAATATACAAGAATGGTGATTAACTGGAAGATAAAGGCGAGCTTCGTCTTTCCTGTACCGGTAACAGCATTGATATAAACATATCCGGGCAGTGCAAAAGCATAATTCAACAGCATAACTATAAAAGGATAGAAAGCTAGTCTCACCAGATTATCGTTATTCGTATAAAATCCGATAACCCATTGGTTACCCCAAAGAGTCATAACTATCAATGGAACTCCCACGGCATAACCCAACCTAAGAACTTTATGGCAAACGGGAAAAAGTTCCTTCCCCTGCCCCGCCCCAATTAGATTGCTGACTAATGAACCAGTAGTGGATGCAAAAGAGTTGACAATCACAAAAAAGACGGTAGAAACACTACGAGTAATATTGGAAATAGCAAGCTCTGTCCTTCCCAGATGCTCGATAGCAACGAAGAACAGAAACCAGGGAGCAACGCTGATAAAAGAGTGAAGCATACTCCATACAGATATCCTCAACAACTTTATTAACACTTTCTCATCATAAACGACCTTCAGCCCATATTTCACTTTATCTACCCTCACCCACATATATAATAGGAGTACGATAAAAGCTCCGAACTCTGCCAAAGAAGAAGCCATCGCCGCCCCGGATATACCCAGATTCAGTTTGAATATCAGCAGATAGTTAAAAGGAATATTGATACAGATAGCCATGATAGCTGCCACGGACAATGCTTTGGTCGTTGTTATCCCTACCAGAAAAGACCGGAAAGCTAAAAAAGGAAATGAGAATAACAAACCGAAGCTACGCCAATCCAGATAATGAATCACTGCCTGGTAAATTTCATCCGAAGTAATCAATTGACGCAGGATCAAGGGAGAAGCCAAATGGAGCAATAGGCAAAGAATGATTGCCATTCCCGACAGGAAATATAATCCCTGAAAAAATGTACGTCCCGTCTCTTTATAATGTTGTTCCCCATTTCTCCGGGCAATCATTACCTGCAGCCCGATGCTAAATCCGAAGCCCAGCATATAAACAGCCAAATAGTAGATTCCGGCAAGCGCAGAAGCTCCCAGTTCGACTTCTCCCACATGCCCCAGGAAAATAGCGTCGGTAATATTGATTAATTGTTCCATCAGAATGCTCATCATCACAGGAAAGTTGATGAGCCATATTTGCTTATATGTATAATTCATTGCTCAACTTAAAAATAACACGATACGGCATACCACATCATAGCAGCACACAGTTCCGTAAGTTTATAAAAATGGATATAAAACTCTTTGGCAGGAGAGTAGTTGCCTGTCGGATAGCTGAATAGCCCTGTTAGAAATGATGCTATTCGTTGAGCTTAGCTAGATACAGAGTTTCATAAATGGACGAATATTACTGGTTTATCAATCAATTACGCAACAAAGATAAGAAATCTTATTTTCATATCCCAATGTGGTATGGTATTAGCAGATTACTTATAGTAAAGAAATGTATTAAAAACATTGATTGCAACATTAACAGATTGATTTATACAGATATACCATATTCTAAAGCTAAGGAATGATTCTTAAATATCTTTCTCTTTTGAAAAAAGGCATATCATTTTGAAAAGAGTAGTAACCAATAAATAACCAGATAACAATGAAAGTTTGTAAATTCGAGAAAATTAAAGATGAGGATGAAATGAAGCAAGTAATCAATTGTATTCAGAAAGAACATCCTTATGTAGCTGTAGTCCCTATATTGGCACAATTACAGGAGTGGTTACAGGCTATTTCCAGCAGTTGGTTTCACGAAGAAGATGAAGCTTCTCATGCCACAGTCAATGCCATCGAAGCATATTGCTGTACCCTTGCCAATCATCTCATTACAGATTCGCACTTAAATCAGGAAATTAAGAACCGGATTCTGGAGTGCATAAAGAAAATACATATACTTGTAGAAGACAAAGCAGATTTGCTGATTGATAAAATGATAAAAGCGGAAATATACGGATTATCCAGCGATTTATTCACTTATTGCTTACGTCAACAGGGTCTTCGTGCCCAAACATTAGATACCGGCAAACTTATACAGATCAACCTGGAAAGAAAGCCGGACATCCCATATATTCAGGAATCTATCCAACAATACATTGACGAGAACCGGAATGTAGATATTTTTATCGCCCCACTTTCCATTTGCAGGAATGTGTATGGTGAAATAGACTTCATGAGCGAACAACGCAATGATTACTATGCAACAGTGCTTGCCACCCTATTCAAAGCGGACGAAATACTGTTATCCACCCCTATCAACCATATCTACGCAAACCGGAATTGTCTGCGAGAACAACATTCACTAACTTACATAGAAGCCGAACAACTGATTAACAGCGGAGTACACCTGCTCTACGCAGATTGTATCACCCTTGCGGCACGCTCTAATATAGTTATCCGCCTAACCGATACACACGATCTGTCAACAGAACGCCTCTATATATCTTCCCATGACACAGGCAACAGTGTCAAGGCCATTCTCTCACAGGATTCGGCTACCTTTGTACGTTTTACCTCATTGAATGTATTGCCCGGATATTTGTTTATGGGTAAGATATTGGAAGTTATCAACAAATATCAAATCAATGTCATCTCAATGGCCTCATCCAATGTATCTATCTCGATGATGCTGACAGCCAGCCGGGACACCCTGCGAATCATTGAAAGGGAACTACACAAATATGCCGAAATGGTTATGGACGAAAATATGTCTGTAATACATATCATCGGCTCACACTATCTGTGCACAGCACAGATAAAAACAAACTAATCAGTTCGCTATCCAAACAATTTCTCGAAAGCCAGTGCGTGGCCTGATTAAAATGTATATTCAGATTTTATATTCCTCTATCTTCCGATACAACGTAGTAAGTCCGATTTTCAACAAGCGGGCAGCTTCCGTTTTATTCCCTTTCGTATATTCCAACACACGCGCAATATGCCTGCGCTCCATTGCAGCCAGTTCAAAACGACCTGTACTATCGTCCGAACATTCATAATGAGTGTTCTGGATTTCCAAAGGAAGGTCGCAGATATCCAGCCGTCCACCTTCGCAAACAATCAGGCTACGCTCAATCACATTTCTCAACTCACGGATGTTCCCTTTCCATGGCTGTTGTTCCAGCGCTTCCAGAAAAGCAGGAGTCATCTCATTGATGGCATACGAAAGTTTTTCGGAGAAACTTTTGGCAAAAGCAGTTGCAAGAATTCTGATATCACCGGTACGTTCACGAAGCGAAGGAAGATGCACCTGAAAAACCGAAAGACGATAAAACAAGTCTTCACGGAAATGTCCTGCTTTGATCTCCTCCTGCAGGTTGCGGTTGGTAGCAGCAATGATACGCACATTGACTCTTGTCGGCTTGGTATCACCGATCTTTATATATTCTCCTGTTTCAAGGATACGCAGTAACTTTGCCTGCAATTCGAAAGCCATCTCTCCGATTTCATCCAGAAAGATCGTTCCGTTATTGGCCTCTTCAAAAAGCCCTTTCTTATCTTTCAACGCACCGGTAAACGAACCTGCCTTATGTCCGAACATCTCGCTTTCGAGCAGTTCTTTGCTGAAAGACGAACAGTTGACCGCCACAAAATTCTGTTTGCTCCGCTTGCTGTTATAATGTATAGCCTGCGCAAAGACCTCCTTTCCTGTTCCGGTTTCTCCGGTCAGCAATACGGGAACATCTGTCACAGACACCTTCTGCGCCAAAGACACCGACTCTTTCAGCACTTTTGACTCCCCCAGGATAGAATCGAACGAGTACATTTGCCCGACCTTCTTTTCCAGTTTTTCGAGACGGACATTCATTTTTGCTTTCTCTACGGCACGACTAATGAGAGGGATAATCTTGTTATTATCGTCTCCTTTCGTTATATAATCAAACGCACCGTTTTTAATAGCCTGCACCCCGTCGGGAATATTGCCGTGAGCAGTAAGAAGAATCACTTCCACATTGGGAGCTATTTTTTTGATATTCAAAACCAGATCCACTCCGTTTCCATCAGGAAGAAAAACATCACATAAAGCTACGTCGGGCGATTGAATTTCCAGTTGTTTGATGGCAGTTTTGCAATCACCTGCCTGACACACTTCATAGCCCTCAAGTTCCAGCATACGAGCTAAAAGGCTGCGAATCTGGACTTCATCGTCAATAATAAGAATTTTATTCATACAATTTGTCTACATTAAATAGAAGAATGAAAAACAGGGTGCGCAAATATAGTTTTTTTATCTGAATCCATGAACATTTCTTCAATACAGTTTGTTCTTTCCACAGGAAACTATTTACGCTATAAACAGATGAAAATAATTATTATTGGGGGAGTTGCAGGAGGAGCCACCACTGCTGCCCGAATCAGACGAGTAGATGAAACAGCTGAAATTGTCCTTTTAGAAAAAGGAAAGTACATATCATACGCCAATTGTGGCCTACCCTATTATATAGGGGGAGTGATAGAGGAACGGGATAAATTGTTCGTGCAAACGCCCGAAGCCTTTTCTACACGCTTTCGCGTAGATGTACGTACAGAAAACGAAGCGATTTTCATTGACCGGAAAAGAAAGACAGTGACCATCCGGCAAAGCAGTGAAGATACTTATGAAGAGAGCTATGATAAGTTAGTCATATCTACCGGAGCCTCTCCGGTACGCCCTCCTCTTCCCGGAATCGACCTAAGTGGAATTTTCACACTAAGAAATGTCACCGACACAGATCGGATCAAAGAATATATCAAGAGCCACGCCCCACGAAAAGCCGTTGTCGTAGGAGCCGGATTTATCGGCCTTGAAATGGCGGAAAACTTACATGCACAGGGAGCGAAAGTGTCGATTGTGGAAATGGGCAATCAAGTGATGGCTCCTATTGACTTCTCGATGGCATCGCTCGTCCACCAGCACTTGATGGATAAAGGAGTCAATCTTTATCTGGAACAAGCTGTCGCCTCTTTTAGCCGGGAGGGAAAAGGATTGAAAGTAACGTTCAAAAATGGTCAGTCCATTTCTGCCGATATCGTTATCCTGTCAATCGGAGTACGCCCGGAAACCAGTCTGGCACGAGCTGCCGAACTGACTATCGGCCCTGCAGGAGGTATTGCCGTGAATGATTATCTGCAAACGTCTGATGAATCGATTTATGCCATCGGTGACGCAATCGAGTTCCGCCATCCGATCACTGGAAAACCCTGGCTCAACTATCTTGCCGGACCTGCCAACCGTCAGGGACGCATCGTTGCAGATAACGTTCTCGGGGCAAAAACACCTTACGAAGGTTCTATCGGCACTTCAATCGCAAAAGTTTTCGACATGACCGTTGCTTCAACCGGTTTACCCGGCAAGCGCCTGCGCCAGGAAGAGATAGATTATATGTCATCTACCATCCATCCCGCCTCTCATGCCGGCTACTATCCGGATGCCATGCCGATGAGTATCAAAATCACTTTCGACAAAAAGACGGGAAGATTGTACGGCGGGCAAATCGTCGGTTACGACGGAGTGGACAAACGGATTGACGAACTCGCGCTTGTCATCAAACACGAGGGAACAATCTACGATCTGATGAAAGTGGAACAAGCGTATGCTCCTCCGTTCTCTTCGGCCAAAGATCCGGTAGCACTGGCAGGATATGTAGCTGAAGATATCATCACAGGCAAAACCAATCCTGTGTATTGGAGAGAATTGCGAGACATTGAAATGGAAAATAAGTTCCTGTTGGATGTCCGCACCCCGGATGAATTTTCATTGGGTAGCTTACCGGGTGCCGTGAATATTCCGTTGGATGAACTTCGCGACCGGTTGGCAGAATTACCGAAAGATAAAATGATTTATACATTCTGTGCAGTCGGGTTACGGGGGTATCTTGCTTACCGTATACTGACACAACACGGATTTGACAAGGTACGTAATCTCTCGGGAGGATTAAAGACTTATCGAGCTGCCACTGCTCCCATCATCATACGGGAAGAAAATGGAAACGAAATGGACGAATCACCCATACAAAAGGAAACCGCTTCCCAAACCAGTCAACCCAACGTTTCTACAGCTCCCGTCACTGCTGCAGCTGATGCTTCCGCTACCCCTGCCAAAACAGTTCGGGTAGACGCCTGCGGGTTACAATGTCCCGGCCCGATTTTGAAAATGAAAAAAACAATGGATACACTGGCGTCAGGCGAACGGGTGGAAATCACCTCAACCGATCCGGGATTTCCGCGTGACGCCGCCGCATGGTGCAGTTCAACGGGCAATCAACTGATTTCGAAAGACAGCTCCGGAGGAAAATCTGTTGTTGTCATAGAAAAAGGAGAACCAAAATCGTGCAATATTGTTACTTCATGTGAGGGCAAAGGAAAAACCTTTATCATGTTTAGTGATGATTTGGATAAAGCTTTGGCTACTTTTGTACTAGCAAACGGCGCAGCAGCTACGGGGCAGAAAGTCACCATCTTCTTTACATTCTGGGGACTGAACGTCATCAAGAAGTTGCACAAACCGGAAACCGAAAAGGATATTTTCGGAAAAATGTTTGGCATGATGCTGCCTTCCAGCTCCAAAAAGCTGAAACTTTCTAAGATGAGTATGGGCGGAATAGGCGGAAAAATGATGCGGTATATCATGAACAAAAAAGGGATTGATTCACTGGAATCCCTGCGCCAGCAAGCGCTGGAAAACGGTGTGGAATTTATTGCTTGCCAGATGTCAATGGACGTGATGGGAGTCAAACAAGAAGAACTCCTGGACGAGGTGACCATTGGCGGCGTAGCAACGTATATGGAACGGGCGGATAACGCAAACGTTAATCTATTTATTTAAAAAATGAACAAATGAAATATTTAAATAAGGTATGAAAACAATATGTGCAATGCGTGATGTATTCAAAGCAATGGGAAACTTTGAAACAGCATTTGAAAAAATGTACCAGATAACGCTTAATGAAGCAATGATATTGTGTGCCCTTAAAGAGGCTTCGGACAAAGTGACGGCTACCAACCTGTCTAAACAAACCGAACTAAGCCCCTCACACACATCCAAAATGCTGCGGATACTGGAAGAAAAAGGACTAATCGTCCGATCACTCGGAAGTGAAGACCGGAGACAGATGTATTTCCATCTGACTCAATTGGGTAAACAACGGGTAACTGAACTGGAACTTGATAAGGTAGAAATACCGGATCTACTAAAACCTCTGTTTTAATAAACGGATTTTTCAAATAAATATCTGTAAATAATAAACGGTGAGCAAACTCCCTGATAATAGGGCAGAGCGCTCACCGTTTTTCTTTCCGCCGGGCCAAAGAAATATGTTAATTTTCCGGCAAAAGAAATTTCCACGCGAACCTTTTTCCACCTTTCTTGTTGTTTGTATCAAAAGCCCAAGGTACCTGGGCGTGATTTTTATATAACCTAAACATTATAAAAGATATGAAGAAATTAATTCCTATTTTATTGGCGGTCTTTGCACTCGCTTCATGTGAAAAAGACCCGGACATGGGTAAACTGGATGACAATTATCTGGTATACACTAACTACGACAAGAAAGCCGATTTCAAAGTTCCTACATTCTATCTGGCACCACAGATTCTGGTCATCAGTGATAGTAAAGAACCGGAATATCTCGAAGGTGAAGGCGCAGAACAAATTCTGGCAGCTTATACAGACAATATGGAAGCTAGAGGTTACGAAGCAGCAGCTGACCAGGAAAGCGCAGATCTTGGTATCCAGGTAAGCTACATCGCAAGTACTTATTATTTCACCAGCTACACACAACCTGAATGGTGGTGGGGTTATCCCGGATATTGGGGCCCTGGCTACTGGGGTGGCAACTGGGGTGGTGGATGGTACTACCCGTATGCAGTAACTTATAGTTATAGCACCAACTCCTTCCTGACAGAAATGGTGAACTTGAAAGCCGAACAGGGAGACAGTAAAAAACTGCCTGTTGTATGGACAAGTTATCTGACCGGATTTGAAACTGGTTCCAAAGCTATCAACCGTACTCTTGCAGTAGAAGCTGTCAACCAGTCATTCGCTCAGTCACCTTATCTTACTAACAAATAAACAACTACAACTGTTATGAAAACAAGAAAAAATATATACTTCAAGGTAGTAGCCTTGGCGGCTATTGCCATCGCCTTCGCCATGCCGGCTAAGGCACAGCTATCGGACAATGGATATGCAAATATCGACTGGCAGTTCAACGCTCCGCTAAGTAACAATTTTGCTGATAAAGCAAGCGGTTGGGGGATGAACTTCGAAGGTGGTTATTTCGTTACTCCTAACATCGGTTTGGGTCTTTTCCTCAACTATCACAGCAACCACGAATATGTAGGTCGCGAAACCTTCCAGATGGGCGCCGGTGAAGTGACTACCGATCAGCAACATACCATTTTCCAATTGCCTTTCGGTGCTGCTGCACGTTACCAGTGGAATCGTGGTGGAGCCTTTCAACCATACGTCAGTGCTAAATTAGGTGCTGAATATGCTAAAATCCGCTCTAATTTCAGCATGCTGGAAGCAAGAGAAAACAGTTGGGGATTCTATGCTTCTCCTGAAGTAGGTATCAATGTATTCCCATGGGTTTACGGACCGGGGTTGCACTTTGCTTTGTACTACAGCTATGGTACCAACAAGGCTGACGTACTGCATTACAGTGTAGATGGATTGAGCAACTTCGGCTTCCGCCTGGGTGTATCCTTCTAAGACTGGCTGACAACTATCAGAATATTACGTTAATAATAAAAAAGGTAAAAGGTAGCTTTTAATATAGGCACCTTTTACCTTTCTTTTTTTATTTTTTCTTCATCGCATCATAAATAGCTCCCTGTATTCGCTCACGAATGTGCAGTTGGTTCAGTTTGCGATTTGTCACATCCGGATAAATCCGGTTGCTAAGGAATACATAAACCAGTTCATTGACCGGATCTACCCATGCACATGTACCGGTAAAGCCGGTATGACCGTACACTCCGGCAGGTGCGGCAGGAGCACAATTTCCTTTCTTCGGATCATCAGCATCCGGTTTGTCAAAGCCCAAGCCACGCCGGCTGATCTTTGAAGTTTCCGTAGTAAACAACTGACAGGTTTCTTTGCTTAGATAGCGTTGACCGTCTATTTCTCCTCCATTCAGCAACATCTGATAAACGCGGGCTACATCACGGGCAGTAGAGAAAAGTCCGGCATTTCCGGCCAATCCGCCAAAGAAAGCGGAAGCCTCATCATGCACAAATCCCTGCAAAGTCTCTTTACGCAAGAAACGGTCTTTGTTGGAAGGGACAATTTCCGATTTGGCAAAACGGCGTAAAGGCAAGTAGCCTGTATGCTCCAACCCCATCGGTTCGTAAAACTCACGTTGCAGATAGGCTTCCATAGGCATACCGGCCAGTTGTTCTACCAACATACCCAACAGAATAAATCCGACATCACTATATACATAGCGTTTCTGCTTTAACGGAGCTTCCATTATTTTCTCTTCCATCACCTTCCGGAAGGAACGGTTTAACCACAAGCTATCGCAGATTTGAACAGTGTAATCACCAGTCTTGACGGGAGAGACGTATTCACTTTTGAATTTGAACTTCGGATTCGCCCATGAAGTCGTTCCCAACTGTAACGGATGATGCGCGTCTTTGCGTGCGCTGAACAATCTTCCGTCATAACTATCCTTATCAATGGCTTCTTGGTAGAAAGGAATCCAGGAAGGTAAACCGGACTGATGATACAGGATTTCCTGAATCGTTATATCTTTCTTATCAGTACGTTGCAAAAACGGTAAATGATCCGAAATCTTATCTGTCAGATTGAAACGTCCCTTATCGTAGAGTTTCATGATGGCAAGCAAAGTGCCCGTCGTCTTTGATAGGGAAGCCAAATCGTAGATACTGGTAGATTCGACACGCGGACTTCCTTTACCCGCATAAGTGCCGAAAGATTTGTCGAACATGCTATGGCCGTTTTTCAACACTACCACCTGGCAACCGGGATAAGCTCCTTGGCGAATACCGTCTAATGCGATAGAATCGATGCGTTTCAGATGAGTGGAAGAAAGCCCATATTCTTCCGGCACGAAATGCAATGGCGTCTTGGGGGTAATGGTCACTCCTGCTCCCGTTGGAAACAGTTCTCCCAAGCTTGCCGACAACTGTCCGTCTGCGGATGCCTTGGCAAATAACACATCTGCGACCTGACGCTGCACGTCTACATTGTAACTATGTCCCAACACGACTGCCGAAGCATGAGACACGGCCCGCTGAATCTGCAACATCATCTTCCCCGGAGTGAAAAACAGATAAATAGCCGGACTTTGAGGAGCAAACTTCGCAAAGAAAGGCTGATAAGACGCCAAGCGCTGTTCGCTAACGGCTACAATGATTCGTTTATAGGTAGACAGAGAATCACGCAACCGTTGATTTTCCTCTTCTGTCTGATTGGCACGAAGGCAAAAGCGAGCTAAAGAGGTATAACGGGAAAGTTGTTTGGCCAATACATCAGTTTTTCCAGGATTTCCCACTTCGAGCAGTGCAATCTTCTGTTCCTTGTCTGTATGTAGAGGAAGGATATGATTCTTGTTATTCAAAACGGTTATTGCCGCTAAATTCAACCGACGAACCAGGTCACGTGTCTGCGGACTGTTAATGCGTTGTTCCAGACCGGATAATTGTACATACGATTTCTTCTTAAGTCCCAACACATATTTATAAGTCAAGACTTTGCGGCATTTGCTTTCAATCTCTTCACGGCTTAGTTCCCCTTTTTCAACAGCTGCCAGTACGGCCGGTATCTCTTCCTTCAGGTTACGGGGAGACAGTACCATGTCATTACCTGCTTTCAAAGCCTGCAAACTGACATTTCCATTTCCTGCCACACCTTTCATGGCAAGCGCGTCGGTAAATATCAGCCCTTTGAACGCCAGTTCATCGGTCAGCAAATCATACACGACATTGCGGGACAAGGAAGACGGAAGTCCGCCAATAGGTTCAATCACCGGAACTTGCAGATGCCCCACCATCATACCGCCCAGTCCGGCACGGATGGCCTCTTTAAAAGGATAAAGCTCCACACTATCCAGACGCTCGCGAGTGAAAGGAAGTACCGGAAGCGCTTTATGCGAATCGACATCGGTATCCCCGTGTCCGGGAAAGTGTTTGCACACAGATAACACCCCTCCACCTTCCAAACCGGAAGCATAAGCGATTACCTTATCGGCCACTTGGATCGGATCTTCGCCAAAAGAACGAGTATTGATGACAGGATTTTTAGGGTTTATATTCACGTCTGCCACCGGAGCAAAGTTTACCTGCACTCCAATCTGCCGGCATTGGCGAGCAACTTCACGTCCGTATTCATAGAGCAGCCGGTTGTCGCGGATACATCCCAGCACCATATTTCGCGGAAAGACAGGCGTACCGCGCAAGCGCATAGACAACCCCCATTCTCCATCAAAGGTAATCATCAAAGGAACTTTGGCTTGTCGCTGCGCCCGGTTCGTCAGTTCGACCTGGTTTTGCATCTTCCCGCCGGAAAAGAGAAGTCCGCCTACTTTATAAGTGTCGATGACTTCGCGCAGCAGTTCCAGGTTTCGTTTGGTGTCTACCGGAGCAATGGTATAGATGAATAACTGACCTACCTTTTCTTTAAAGGAAAGTTTATCCATCACCGAATCAACCCAGTGCCGGCAGTCCTTGTCCTGAAGGGCTTTGTACACCAGCAGAGGTTCAACAGTGGTAGCATTTTGCGCCGGACTCGAAACTGTGCCGGCCGCGATAAGGAATAAAAGCGTTACTATTGAGGGAATTATCTTCATTTATGTTTCAATGTCAAATCAAGACGGCCTACACGAACACCATTTTTTCCTGTGTGCATAACAGGCACCTCTTTTCCGTCCATATTCAAGTATGTTTTGGGGCCTTCCATAAATGTATGGGAGTGTCCGCCCAGAATCACGTCGATATTGTGTGTTCCGGCAACCAGATGTTCATCCATCTGGATGCCCAGATGAGACAGGCATACAACCAGATCACAACCTTCTTCTTCTTTCAACAAAGTAGCTATCTCGTTGGATACACGGATAGGATCTTCATAAACGACTCCTTCGCATTTATTGGCCTGAATCATTCCTTCCGGCTGGGTTCCGAGACCGAACACGCCAATTCTCAAACCATATTTTTCCAGAACGACGTAGGGCTTGACTATATCTTTTAACACCGTAGCATCCAGATTATAGTTGGCACAAACGACCGGGAAATCAGCCATCTTAAAAATACGGGCCATATTATCCACATCGAAATCAAACTCATGGTTACCGATTGTCATTGCATCATAGCCCATTTCATTCATCAGTTTGATTTCTACTTCTCCACGGAACATATTATAATAAGGTGTCCCCTGGGAAATATCTCCGCAATCGAAAAGCAATACATTCTTATGATCTTTGCGGAACTCTTCGAAAAAAGCAGCCCGGCGGACAAAACCACCTTTGTTATAATATTTGTCGCCCTTCTGATTGATAGGTTCGATACGGCTATGCACATCGCTTGTTTGTAAAATGATCACTTCTTTGGTATCCTGCGCAAAGATTGAAAAAGTGAAACTCAATGCAAGACATAGCAGGAATAATATCTGAAATCTTTTCATATTCAATATTTTTAGATTCTCCTTTTTTATTTTATCGTAATACGTCCGTCCAGTTTGGAGGTGATCACTTTGCCTTCGGCTGTTTGTTTGCGTACATAATCAAGAAACAGTCCGCGTAAGGTAGCATCTTCGGGGCATACTCTCTTTTCTGCCTGCAGGAACGCATCCATTCGTCCGTTTCCATCTGCCAGATAGTCGATAGTAGCCACTGTGTAAAGCTGGTCATCTTTTAACGGTTTTCCGGCAATAAATGCGTTCAGCAGCTTTCCGTCTTTTGTGATTTCGAGGCGGATACCGCTCACTCCTTCGCCATGCAGAGACGCTATTGCTTCACAAAGACGTCGCAAGTCTGTCCCTTTCATAGTCAATACACAAAGGGAATTCTCGAAAGGAAGAATTTCAAAAACATCTCCTACCGTGATATCTCCTTCGGGCAAGATATTACGCAAGCCGCCCATATTTACCAATCCCATATCGGCCGGTTTCCCCAATACCTGGGTTGCCGCTTGCTGTAGAACACCCGCGACAAGGTCGGATAGCAAGCTTTCAGGAGCTCCTTTATCCATCTTCATCGCACTGGTACCGATGACTTCATACATCATCGCATCCACCTTTTCCTTATAAGGCTTTAAGATTTCGGTAGCTTTCACGTTGGGAGTGGTGTCCCAAACAGAATCAATCGTTATCATGCTACCCTCTACTTTGGTTACTTCGTACTGTGCCGTAGTCTCGCGTGCGGTCCGGCAGGAAGTAAACAGGAAACCTCCTGCAAACGCTGCCACCATCAGATACTTTACATAAGTCTGTTTCATGTTCGCTATTTTTAGATATGCTACAAATATACAAAAACATTTGGCTATCTGGCAAATAATTCGTTACTTTGCACCGCTTTCGCGCAATCGCTGTCAAGAGAAGAGATACTTGGTATGTTGCGTTGTAACGATGAAACAATTTAATAATAACAACAATGGATTTAATTAAAATTGCAGAAGAAGCATTTGCTACCGGTAAACAGCATCCGAACTTCAAAGCAGGTGACACAGTAACCGTAGCATATCGTATCATCGAGGGTAACAAAGAACGTGTACAGTTGTACCGTGGTGTTGTTATCAAAATTGCTGGTCACGGTGACAAGAAGCGTTTTACAGTACGCAAAATGTCTGGGACAGTAGGTGTAGAAAGAATTTTCCCGATCGAATCACCGGCTATCGACAGCATCGAAGTGAACAAGGTAGGTAAAGTTCGTCGCGCTAAATTGTATTATTTGCGTGCACTTACCGGTAAGAAAGCCAGAATCAAAGAAAAAAGAGTTAACGGTTAATTCCGATAATCTCCAATTCGAGATAAAAAAGAGAAAGTTCCGTAAGGAATTTTCTCTTTTTTATTTTCCAATATTACAAGATAATGAATGTTAGTATTACAATTATGGCTTCATGGTTATTGTTCCAGTTGCGAAGTCCAATTCCAATGTCACAACAGGTACAGATACCTCTCTCAGTTTTAGGCCTAAGGTATCGCCTTGCCAATGCACGAACAAAGTTTCAAAAGCAGGAATATAATACTGTATATCCGCTACGCTCGAGTTCCATTCGCGTTGGGTTTCCCATGCTTTCTCTAAAACATCCAACTCCTCTTCCAAATCACCGGAAATAGTATATTTAAAATGATCTGTTCCCTCCAAATTATAGAAATTGCCGATCATCTTATCTCTGTTTTTAAGTAGGAAAGTCAGCACGCAGCCTTGCCTCACTGTATTAAGCGTTATTGTCTTTTTACTATCAACCACAACACCATCCATATAAGCTACACCAAAAGCATTATAAACACCTACATTTTCCACACATATAACTGAGAATCCTTTAGTCTGAGTATCAAATGCCAACCAATTAAATTCTTTATCTCCCCTCACAAAATCACTCACAACTACAACCCTATATTCTCCCGGATCCAATTCTCCGGTGGTATAAGAGGCTACATCTTTTACGTTAGAAACATAACGAGTATCCTTCGCAACAATAGAAACTTCTTCTTCACCTTGCTTCAAGACCAAATAAGTAAAGCGAAGTTGAAGCCCATCTGTCAACTCACCTGTAAAAAACAGATTCCCATCCACACTTTTCAAACCTTTCACAACATCATAAGCCGATGTATTAACAGTCAGCTTGATCGCGTTATCCTCCTCATCCTCACAAGACACCAAGGAGATGCACACGCATAGACATAGAAACAAATAAAATAATCCTTTCATTTTTCTTTTTTTCATTGTATTAGATATATTAGTTCTACATAAAAAATTGTTATCTAAAGACGCCCGGGCAGCCGCTCTTTCAAAGCAGACTAACGCACCATTGAGTTAAAAAACACCTCATATTTATAAACAATAAAAGGATCCATTTATTGTTATGGGTACAAATAAAATCCCCGGACAAACAAACAGTTCACCCGGGGCTTTAGCTATATGATATTGAATAATAACCCGCTTATTTTGAAGTTACCTTGCCGGTTGCAAAATCCAATTCAAGAACCACATCTTTTCCATTGCCCAATTTTATTTTATAAGTATCGCCTTGCCAACCCAACGTCATGGGGTCTATTACCGCTCCGGTAGCAGCACAATAATGCTGAACAGCTGGCATGCCGGCAGTCCACTTGTGTTGCATCGCTTCTGTTCTGTAGCTAAAATCGTCACCAAATTTCCCATAAGCCGTATAAGTAAACTTTTCCATAGTCAAAGTATATGAATCATCGGTCATCTTGTCCGTATTTTTAAGCAGGAAAGTAACCAAACCGCCTTTTCGCACTGTATTAAGCGTTATTTCTTTTTTGCTATCCATCACGATATCACTCATATAAGCTGTACCGAAAGCATTATAGACTCCTGCACTTTGCAGACACTCAACCGACAGGCCCTTATACTGTTTGTTGATCGAGACCTGGTTATATTCAATATTTCCCTTTACAAAATCACTCGTAACGATCACACTATAATCACCCGGTTCCAATTCTTCTGTCGTATACGAAGCAATAGCACTTATATTAGAGAGATAACGGCTATCGTTCGCAACAATAGAGACGTCATTGCCTGCCTGCTTCACAACCAGAAAAGAAACACGAATCCGGAGACCGTCGGACAACTCATCCGTGAAATACAGATCGCCTTTCGCATCTTTCAAATCTTTCACTACATCGTATACCGATGTGTTGATTGTCAGCTTGATCGCATTATCCTCTTCTTCACACGAAACCAATGATACACAAGCATATACAAGCGCAAACAAATAAAACAACTTTTTCATTTTTACTTCTTTATAATGTTAATAATATTACTTCGCCATATAATCCAGCACTGTGTAAGGCTTCCATTTGCCCTCTTTATCCTTTATCAGTTCCATGGTTTCATTTTCTATCACTATATCTCCCTCTTTAAAATTTTCCAAGATTTTGCCAAACGGAGTGATGTTGGTGAGAACAACTGTATAGTGAGCATATCCTTTATTTTCCCCGACATACTCCTTGCTAATCACCTTGCCCACCTTCTCATTGGCTCCTCTCATCGCAACAAACGCCACGCTTCCCTGCTTTAAAGGTGTGCCTTTCAGGTATTTTTCACCTTCTGGAGTCAAGCCGACAATGATACGATAAATCGCTCCTACCCGTTCCCTCTGCTCCACAGTAATCAAACCCGCTTCCTGCAAAGCTAAAAACTGTTCCATTTTCAGATTGCGCTCTCCCACAGATCCGTATTTAATGGTAGCCGATTCATCGAAAGTTACATCCCCTATCGGAAGATAGGCTGCTTTATACGCGGCTTGATCCGGTGCGGTACCTCCCAAAGTTAAAAGTGCATTTCCAGTATCTTCTATTACCCGATCAGATACTTTACCATCTCCACAAGATACCAGTAGGTAGAAACCTGCCAGCATCAACAAATAATTAACTGCTTTCATAATTTACAATTATCAGATTAAACAAAGATCTTATCAAGCTCTAAACAAATGCTTTATATCCTATTGAAGCATTGATAATATCATTAATTTATTTTAAAATAGGATATTGCAAAGATAGTATATAAGCAAACACTGACCTGTCACCCCAAAGGGTGTTTTTATTACCTAAAAAGACAAATACATCATAAAGTCCATACATACAAAATGGCAACATGCAAAAGCCCCGGACAAACAAATGTTCGCCCGGGGCTTTATTACCTTTATATAATAATGAAGTAGACTCTTAAAAAGATTACAAGTCTTTCAACTCCCAAGCCAATGCACTGGCACCCAGCACAGCAGCATCAGAATCTTTTAATTCGGAAACCAATAGCTTGGTTTTACCTTTATAGATATTAAGCAAATTATCTTCCATTGCTTTATGGATCGGTTTCATGATATAATCACCCGATTTTGCAAGACCACCGAACAACACAATTGCCTCCGGACTGGAGAATGCAATGAAATCTGCCAAAGCCTCACCAAGTATAGTACCTGTGAACTCAAAAATTTCCTGTGCCAATTTATCACCCTGCACTGCTGCATCATATACATCTTTTGAAGTAATGTTTTCTGCAGGAATATTACGCAAAAGGCTGGCATCCGTGCGTGCAGCCAAGAATT